>Ga0316205_10000058_pt1 | contig 272664 bp, 271 predicted proteins | sample 3monthpyrite_MG_FD_204941 | JGI IMG/M metagenome (GOLD analysis project Ga0316205, IMG submission 204941) | Microbial mat bacterial communities from mineral coupon in-situ incubated in ocean water Damariscotta River, Maine, United States -... | ecosystem: Environmental > Aquatic > Marine >...
GATCCGAACGTCTTGTTATAAACATTGAATGTTAGGCGTTCAATATTCGTGATCAGCAGAAGCATGTTCCACTTATTTAGTGAAAAGGTAAATATTATAAATAATGGAACAGTCCAACTATAAGGCATTCAAAAAGTACGATTAATCGTTATGCACTTTAGGTGATCGAATGAATAAGACTTTCCAAATAATTGATATATCGTGGACTCAGCGAGTTAGGCCAATATATGAAGAATCAAATCAACGTTACGTTTTTGATGCTGAAGATAAGATGCTGAGTGAAAAAACTGGTTTTTACGTAATCTACGGATTTCATCAAGTTTATGGCCCCGATGTACTTCTCTACATTGGGGAGACAAAAGAGTCCGAAACAAGTAGCAGATTTTTTATTGATCGACTAGGTGAGCATTTCTCACAAAAATTCTGGTACTTTGAGAATTTATCTTATTCGCTTGGAACAGTCAAAGAGTCGTTGTCTGTTAAAGATGTCAAGGCTGTTGAATCAATACTTATAGCTGCGAATAGGCCAGCAATGAATATTAAAAATATTTATTACGCTAAGGAAGAGTCGAAAGATATATTGGTCAGAAATTGGGATTTTAAAGGTGTCTTAGCTGCTGAATGTTCTGGTGAGTATTGGTGCCAATATTAACACGAAAAAAGTATAACGAGATACAGTGTGCTCTGCCCCATTTAATAATATTTACCCTTGTAATCAGCTAGTTACAGGCCAAGCGTACTTATGTGGGTTAAGCCTAAAACACCCACTATCTACTTGAAATGGGTGACTTTCTATGTGATAATTATTTACCTGATAGGTAAATATTTGGAAGCAATGATTTGGACGTCGATTACAAAACTGCCAAGCTTAAGAAGCTCTGTCTGATTAGCAAAGAAGCGGATAAAAAGCTTGGGCCAAATAGCGGTAAAAAACTGCGTACCAGACTGGCAGATATCGAAGCTGCATCAAATGTTTCTGAATTGATAGCTGGTAGGCCTCATCCATATACAGGGGATAAGGCAGGTCAATTTTCATTAGATTTGCATGGTGGGCATAGATTGTTATTTGAGTCATTGAAAGAACCTCCGCCAACAAAAAATGATGGTGGTATCGATTGGTCAAAAGTTGAAAGTATATTTATAGTGTTGATTGGAGATCCTCATGAGTAGTCAAGTAGAAAATTTTGCTCCCGATTGGGTATCAACGCCTGGCGATACAATTCTTGATTTGATGGAGGAACGTGATTGGAATCAGGTTGAGCTTGCAAACCGGCTGGGTTTTAGCACAAAGCATCTAAATCAACTTATCAAGGGTAAAGTCACCCTTACATACGACACGGCACAAAAACTAGAAAGAGTGTTTGGTTCTACAGCTTCATTTTGGATGAATCGTGAAACAAAGTATCGACAGCATGTTGCAAGACTAGAAGCAGAGCAGAACTATAAAAGCTGGGTCGATTGGCTTGACGATGTGCCAGTGAATGAACTTAAGAAAATTGGTGCGATAGAAAATATTAAAAGTATTGCATCCAACAAGCCTAAGCTGGTAGAGCATCTATTAAGCTTTTTCGGTGTTGCATCACCAGATGAGTGGAAGCGTTATTACGGCGACGCTATGCCTGCAAAATTTAGGAAGACAAATGAGGAACAAGCTGATAATGGTGCGATATCCGCCTGGCTAAGGTTAGGAGAAAAAGAAGCGGAGAAAACTAGTGCTCCGAAATATAACAGATCAAAATTTGAAAGTGCAGTTAATAAAATACGGGAGTTAACAGTTCGATCTCCTGCTGACTTTGAACCAACTTTATTTGAACTTTGTTTAGAGGCAGGAGTTAAGCTAATACTTGTCAAAGCAATTACTAAATCACATGTTAGCGGTGTTGCTCGTTGGTTAAATGGGCATAGTCCTATTATTCAGTTATCTCTTTATGGTAAGGCTAACGACAAATTTTGGTTTACATTTTTCCATGAGGCTGCACATATCCTGCTTCACTCAGATGAAAAAAGCGATATCTTCCTAGATAACACTGACTTTAAATCGCAGGATCAGCAAGAGCAGGAAGCTAATAGATGGGCAGGTAATATTCTTATTCCAGAAGAGTATCGGTTTGAACTTGCAAGCCTCAGAGTTCGCGATGAAATTATTGAGTTTTCAAAAAGGATCAACATACATCCGGGGATTGTTGTTGGTCGGCTTCAGCATGAAGGGCATATTAGTTATCCGTCAGTTTTAAATAAACTAAAAGATAGTTTTGAAATTGTAGCGTAATAGGGAATTGTTTTATGCGTGATGGTCGCGAAGTAGCAAATTATGTTTTGGATTATGCAGATAAAAATGGGATATCTGTGACAAATTTAGGTTTACAAAAAATTACATATTTTTGCCATGTTTGGTTTTTAGTATCTGCGAACAAGCCACTTATTAAGCAAAATTTTGAGGCTTGGGAGTTTGGGCCAGTTCTGCCTTACTTGTATAGATTCTTTAAGGAGTTTGGAGACCAAAAAATAATTACTCGAGCGACTAAACTAGACCCTAAAACAGGTAACAAAGTTATCGCTAGGATTAATTTAGATAAAGGCGAAGAGAGTTTATTAGAAAGCATTGTTTCTTTCTGTTCTAGGTTGAGTGTCAATCAGTTAGTAGAGCAATCGCACGTAACAGGTGGGCCATGGTATGAAGTGTGGCACCATGAAGAAAAAGTAAATCCGGGAATGCTAATTAGCAATCAAGCAATCCTAAACTTTTATACATCAAAAGAAAGGCTTTATACACTGCAATAGGTTAAACCCATGGCTAAACTCAGAGTTCCTTCAGTTCAACATTTGGCGAGACATTGGTACGATTCTCCGAAAAAAATAGAGGATGAATTTGTCAAAATGGCAATGAATCCTCCATCTTTTAATTATAATGCTCTGAATAATATAGCTAGAGATAGTCTACTTTTTAAAGTTCCTGAAGATCAAATCATCAAAGGAATAAAAGAGAAGGAAAAGCGCAAGAGAGTACAAAAAATACTGTTGGAGGTTGTCCCACTGCTGCATGGCCATTTTAGTAGTTTGCAACATGATTTCGTGAACGATGTTGCCCCCAGCTTTTACTCAATTGGAAGAGATTTAAGAATTCCATTTAAACCTGACTTTATATACAGTGTAGGCGGACAGATTTATCTACCGTGGTTCATCTTCTGGAAGCACAATCCACTCAGTGACAAGCAGTTGTCATTATTTGTTACGCTAGCTAGGGAAATTTTGCGTCAGGATCCAGATTTAGATGGTGCAAAGTTTGAAATTCTTGACTTCAGTGCGGCCAAACCTAAAGAGGGCCGGCAGCTAAGGATTATCGATACAGCAGATATCCAAACTTTTAACTCAAAAGAAACCGCTGAAATGCTCGCCATATTTGTTGAGGGTTTTGAGCATGCAGAGGCTAGATTGAAAGAAGTCGATATTCCTAGCAAGCGTAAGGAGACCGAGGTCGTTGTCGATATCAATCAGTACCCGCTATGGGATAAATAGAACAAAAGGGTCAGAGTCGATTGAAACGCTTACTAATAATTGGGGAAGCTCAAACCCCATTTAATTGAAATCACTTATCCGACCAATTAGCAAAGAAATTGATAATAGCCAAACCACTAATTACAAGCACAATCAAGAACGAAACCGCATTCAGTACCGGTGTTGAGCTAAATCGAATCCGGGAATACAAATCGATAGGCAAGGTTGGGTCTGAACCGATTAGAAAAATTGTGGTGTTTATATTTGAAAAACTTAATATAAAGGCAACCACAAAAGCCCCTATTATCGCGGGACGAAGAAAAGGAATAGTCACATACCATATCGCTTCTAATCGTGTCGCTTTTAGACTTAAGGCCGCTTCTTCTAAAGTCCGGTCAAACTTTTTTAAACGAGCAGAAACAAGTAACATGACATAGGTTGCCGCAAAGGAAAATTGTCCTAGAACAACTAGCCAATAACTGGGTCTGAACAACTCAACATCCAGACCAAACGTATTCTCAATATGGTTGCCAGCTGATGTCGCGGTTAGCAAGATAGAGATACCTAAAATAACACCGGGAATAACTAAGGGCGCTAACGCTAAAAAGTATAACACCCCTTTTAATCGGAACTGTTCTTCTTCAAAAAGTAATGCGGCAAGCGTGCCAACCAGTGTGGACATTACTGCGACAAAAAAACCGGTACTAAGACTGGTAACAATACTCGATATCAATTCCTCATCAGCAAAAAGTCCCTGTCGCTCATCAGTCGCAGAAAAAAACCAGTCCGTTGTAAATCCGTTCCAGGGTAGCGCAATAAAATTAGAATCATTAAATGCCAAAACGGAGATAGCAACTAGCGGCATAAGCAAAAATGTAAAGAATAAGAAAACATAAATTCTATAGCCTATTCGGTATAAAGCTGAACTTGGCAGTGAACGAATCATGAGCCCACCTTTTCTAGTTTTTGACCGGATACTTTAAGTGCAAGCCAGATAATGCCGGAAGAAAGCATTAGCAGTAAGAACCCGAATGCGGCGCCTTCATTCCAGTTAAAGGTTGTGAGAAAATTATTATAAATTTGTTCTGTAAACCACAAAGAATTTTTACCACCTAATAAATTAGGCGCCAGATAATCGCCTATAACCAACATAAACACGATAATGGCGCCTGAAGTAATGCCCGGCATTGCATAGGGGATGATTATTTTTGTGAAAATAACCCATTTTGATGCGCCAAGATCACAGGCGGCCTCAATCAATGAGTCATCCATGCTTTGTAGAGTAGACAGAACGGGGATCACCATAAAGAGCATGGACATGTAAAGCAGACCAACCACCATACTGAAATTGGTATACAGCATATTGAGGGGTTCGTTGATGATGCCAACCGTTAGCAAGAACTGATTAATAACGCCATGATCGCCAAGCAGTACCATCCAGCCGTAAACTGTTACCAGTTCACCCACCCAGAGAGGAATTAATAACAACAGCATTAAAAAAGCGGCGTTCTTTTTTGAAGTGACCTTGGTTAAATAAAATGCAATAGGAAAGGCAATGATGAAAGCCAGTAAGGTGACACCAATGGAATACGCTGCGGTTTTTACAAAGGTTAGCCAATAGATTTTTTGAGTGAAAAATTCGATATAGTTACCGAATGAAAAAACCATATCGCCCATATCATCCTCAACCAGAAAAGAGCTGATAAGCAGTTCGGCATGGGGTATCACAATCATAAAGATGAGCCAGATTAAAACCGGGACTATCAATAGATAAAAGGTGATATTAAAGCCGTTGTTATTTTTTAGATTTTTATTGTTCATCATAAAAGATCACTGTTGTTTTTAAATAAGCTAAAGTTATTCAATTCTTTAACAACTTTAAACCCCCACCCCAGCCCTCCCCCGAAATGGGGGAGGGAGTAAAAAACTTAAAATAAATAAGTACCCCCTCCCATTTCGGGAGGGGGCGTAGGGGGAGGGTGAAATAAACTTCCCCCACCCCAGCCCTCCCCGAAGTGGGGGAGGGAGTAAAAAATTTAAAATAAATATGTACCCCCTCCCATTTCGGGAGGGGGCGCAGGTGAAGGGTATAATAAACTTCCCCCACCCCAGCCCTCCCCCGAAGTGGGGGAGGGAGTTAATGGGACTGCAGTGATGTGTTATCTAAAAACACTTTACATCATCACGATGAATACCAACGTTCAACTTGCGTCCTTCGACAATGCTATCAAACTGCGCATTTTGTGGAAGTGATATCAGTAGTTCTTCACTGCTTCCGCTCACCATTGTAGAAAGTTTAGTATTGGAGCCGTCGAATAGAATCGTTTTTATTGTCACTTCAAACTGATCGACACCACCAATATGATTAGCAGGATCGATAATGAACGCTTCGGGACGAATGTAAAAAACTTCTGGTTTTATATTAAGAGCAGAGCGTTTCAGTTTCCAACCACCTTTTGTCGTCATTGAATCACCTTCTATTGACTGCAGCTCAAAGCGATTACTATCACCGACGAACCCTGCGACAAACGATGTTTTTGGATTTTTGTAAAGATTACGTGGCGTATCGATTTGTTCAAACTGGCCATCATGCATAACGGCGACCTGGTCACTCATTACTAATGCTTCTGATTGGTCATGGGTTATATAAACAAAGGTGGTGCCAATTTCCTTTTGCAGAAGTTTAAGTTCCACTTTCATATGTTCTCTGAGCTTTCTGTCTAAAGCGCCCAAGGGTTCATCAAGTAATAATATTGAAGGGTTCATAACTAGTGAACGTGCGATAGCAACTCGCTGTCTTTGACCACCGGATAGATCCGTTACTTTTTTCTTTTCATAACCATTTAAACCAACGCGTTCTAACATTTCGTTAATTTTAATATTTATATCTGCTTTGTTTAGCTTTTGTCTTTTAAGTCCAAAAACAATGTTCTCTCTTACATTCATCATGGGGAAGAGTGCCAGATTTTGAAATACGATATTGACGGGGCGTTTTTCAGGGGGAATCCCCTTCATGGATTGGTCACGTATAATAACGTCACCCTCTGACTCTTGTTGAAAGCCTGCAATAATGCGTAAGAGGGTGGTTTTTCCGCAACCTGATGAACCAAGAATCGAAAAGAAGCCGCCTTTTTCAACACTAAAATCAACATTTTTAACGGCTGTAAAATCATCAAAATGTTTTGAAAGGTTTTTTATTTCTAATATCTTACTCATTTAAAATCCATATCGTTTAATAAAAAGCCCCGAAATGATAATGCTGTTCACTTAAAGTTTACATCTTATTCCCCCTCCCATTTCGGGAGGGGGGTAGGGGGAGGGTGAAATAAACATCCCCCACCCCAGCCCTCCCCCGAAGTGGGGGAGGGAGTAAAAATTTAAAATAAATAGGTCCCCCCCTCCCATTTCGGGAGGGGGCGTAGGGGGAGGGAATTATTATAAATCACCCCACCCTAGCCCTCCCCTTGAAGGGGAGGGAACTAAGTTGTTAGCCTTGCAGTAACCTTTTAGTTAGCCGCTTTAATTCTGTCCAATGCCTTCGATTCAATTCTATCGAAGCCTGCAGGAACCGGAGGATGCCATTTGATATTATCGATATCCGCTTTTGAGAAGGACCTTTCAAAATCGCCCTTAATAGATGCTTCTAAATATTTGGCTGCATCTTTGGATGCCGTGCCATACTTTTCACTATTGGTGATACGTGCGGCATTTTCAGGTTTTGAAATGAAGTTAATCCATTTATAAGCGGCGCTAACATTTTTTGCCTTTGCGGGAATAGCGAAGGTATCAATCCAGCCTAAGGCACCACTTTTTGGCGCGACAAAATCAATATCAGAATTAATTTTATGGAGTGCCCAGCCTTTGGCATCCCAACCAGAAATAACGTTGGCGTCACCACTTTTTATAATCTCAATTTGAGTATCACCACTGGTCCAGTAGTTTTTCACAAGTGCTTTAGATGCAATAAGCTTTGCTTCAACGCGATCAATTAATGCTTTGTAGGCCTTCTTATCACTATATAAAGCAAAGGGGTCTTCGCCCATAGCAAAAGCAGCACCAATCAAAATGGGTCTTTTTAGTCGGTATGATATTTTCCCTGCATATTTAGGGTTCCACAGGTCAGACCAATCGTTTGCTTCAGGTGCTTCTTTTTTATTAATGATTAAACCTGTAGTGCCATAGACGTGTGGAACGCCATAGGATTTACCTTTCACTTTTGTATTCTTCTTAACGGCAGCGACCATCGAGTCAATTAATAGGTTTGTATCAACTTTGGTAAAATCAATCGCTTGATAAATTCTATATTTTTTTTGAACGAATGCGATCCTATCTTGACTAGGTTGCGCTAAATCAAATCCCGCGCCTCTTGTTGCACGAAGTTTAGCGACCATCTCTTCATTGTTACTATAGGTTACCTTAACATTAATACCTGTTTCTTTTTCAAACGCAGTAACAATGGATTTGGGAGCATAACCTTTCCAGGTTATTATTTTAAGCGTCTCTTGTGCCGACGCTGCTGATGCGAATGACAATATAACAGCGCCTAGTATTAGTTTTTTTAGGGACATAATTTTCTACTCTTATTTTTATTTTGGCGTTTAGTAACAGTCATTGCAGTGGCAATATTCTAATGTAGTGAATATACAAACTGCTTATAAATAAATGGCGCAGATTAAACCTTTCATTTGATTATTTTTTTTAATTTTATCACACTTTTTCGAAACAGAAGAAGAAGGCCTTATAATAAATAGGATAATAAGTACTTTCAATTAAACATTAATGTTAATCGGGGCTTACGGAGTCTTGTGAATCATATTATTAGCGCTAACAAGGCAATAAAAAAGGTCGTATAATCATTATATTCTTAAATTATTTACAACAGGAAAATTACTTTATTAAGTAATTATAAAAGTCACCATGTTTATTAGTGTATTAGATCTATTTAAAATTGGTATTGGACCGTCGAGTTCTCATACACTCGGTCCAATGGTTGCCGCAAATGATTTCATTGGTCGTATAAAAGATCAAAAATTTATTGAAGCAAGTATAAACGAGGTATTTATCCGTTGCACTCTTAAAGGTTCCTTGGCTTTTACCGGCAAGGGACATTCTACCGATCGCGCGGTTGCTTTAGGATTGCATGGCCATCTACCTGCTAGTCTGACCGATAAAGATGTAGCTGCCTTGGTTAAACAAATTTGGGACAGTGAACATATTTGTTTAGATAAGAACCTCAGCGTTTCATTTATTCCAAATGAACACATTATTTTTGATGAAGGGGAGTCCTTACCTGAGCATCCTAACGGTATGATTTTTGATCTTATTGATCACAACAAAAAGAAATTATATTCAGAAACTTATTTTTCAATTGGTGGCGGCTTTATCAGTACATTGGCAGAAATTAATCAACTGCAAGCACCACTTAAAATGGAAGCCTATACTTCATGCAAATATGCGTTTGATTCGGCAAATTCTATGTTGCAAATGGCGAAGAATAGTAAAATTTCAATATCACAGATGAAGCAGGTTAATGAATTGGAACACCTGACTGAAAAAGCTCTTCATGAAGGCATGGATAAAATATGGCTATCCATGAAAGCATGCATTGAAAAGGGACTGGAAACAGAAGGCATATTACCTGGCGGTCTAGATATCTCGCGTCGAGCTAAAGGGCTTTATCAGAGTCTTAAAAATAATCCTGTTAATGCAAATATCAATGATTGGTTATGTGCATATGCCATGGCTGTGAATGAAGAAAATGCAGCTGGAAACATGGTGGTGACCGCTCCAACAAATGGCGCGGCTGGCGTTATACCTGCTGTTCTCTATTATTCCATCACTCATGAAAATGTTACAAAAGGACAAGTGCGGGATTTCCTTCTTACAGCGAGTGCAATTGGTGGTTTAATTAAACATCGAAGCTCTATTTCTGGCGCCGAAGTAGGTTGTCAGGGTGAAGTAGGTTCCGCGGCAGCGATGGCCGCAGCAGGTTTGTGTTCGATTCGCGGTGGCACACCTGAACAAGTTGAAAATGCTGCCGAGATTGCGCTTGAACACCACCTTGGTATGACTTGCGACCCCGTTAATGGTCTTGTTCAAGTACCGTGTATCGAACGTAATGGTTTTGGTGCGATTAAAGCGTATACAGCAGCCTCTCTTGCGCTTCGTGGCAACGGCGAACACTTCATGCCACTGGATAATTGTATTGAAGCTATGAAACAAACTGGATTGGAAATGTCACATAAGTATAAGGAAACATCGTTAGGTGGACTTGCTGTAAGTTTTACTGAATGCTGATGTTCAGCATATAACAAGTTGTTTAAAAAGGATGCGCAAAAGCATCGTGCCTTTTAACTCTAACGTTGAAAAATTTTTTTTAGTGCTTTATGGTATAAAATGAAAATACGATTATTTGTTATTTTATCTTTAATATCGACTCTTTGTTTTTCTGGACAAATTCCTGCTGATACGGATTTTCTTCAAAGTAAGGTTCCTTATCAGGTTAGGTTTGATAACGCTTTATTAGAATATAAAGCACTTAAAGAGAAGCCTAACGCAAAAAAACTTATTGCTCTGCATGATAAGATTTCAGATATCGTTATTGAGATTCACGTTAACCGTGACGATATAAAGGAACCTTTATGGCGTGAATCCTATAAGAAACTCGGTGTTTTTTTAGGGCACTACGGAAGTATTGCTTACTACGATAAATTGTTAGCGGAAGCGCATAGAATTAATCCCAATTCTTCTTTACGCCGTTATACACTTTATTCCACTATTTTTTCACAATATAAATCACATAGCTGGAGTGCGCTGCCAAATATTACGGCAGCTAATCTGTATTTAAAAGAATTTCCTAAAGGACCTTATGTATGGAAAGCACATGAGGCTTTAGGATATTTTTACTATGATTTATATAAAGTTTTTAAAGACGCGATTGAAAATATAAAACTTGGGCGGTCTTATGTAGAGCATACGCATGACTGCTATAAGGATTATATTTTGAATAAACCTTTTCTTGCGCAAATGAAGGCTTCAAAATTAAAGGCGACTTGGCATTTAGAAAAGTCCTTAGCATTTAACCCTAAGAGTTTAACTCAATGGGATATGAAGGCAGCCTTAAGTGATATGGAGTACCCTTTATTTAGTGGTTCTAGCGGTGTTTGGTATTATTGTACGGATTAAAAATTTATTAATAACCACGGTGATATAGCAAAAAGAAATGTCACCGTGGTTAAAATAATTTGTTTAATTAAATTTTTTCGCAATCCAGTAATCAACGCTTACATATTTTCCTGAACCGATAAAAAACAAGACAAGCAGCATAATAAAATATGTTGCTGCAAACTCAATACCATTGTTTAGTACAACAATATTTCCAAATTCAGTTAACCAGTCATAATTACCATGTTCACCTAATATTTCTTTTGCTTTATCTAAACGGTCTGTTGCCGTTATCGTACTCTCAGTGGCAAACATGCCATCTGCACTAGCAATTGCGAGCCAACCATTTTCCCAATGTGCAGTAACTGCAGCAACAATCATAGTAATCATTAAAGGAATAGAGACCCAACGCACGCCGAACCCAAATAATAACATTACAGCGCCAGCTATTTCAGTTGATGTGGCAAGAAAAGCCATTATAGCTGGGAAAGGTAGATCTAACCCACCTTCACCAAACCAACCTACGACGCCATCAAAACCATCGTATTTAGTTATACCTGCCATCCAGAAAATGGGTGCAAGGTATAAACGAAGTGCGAGAGGGGCTAAAAAATCAACCGCACGTGTGCGATTAAGCAAGCCTTGCAGTTGCAATAACTTATCCATAGTAAACTCCAGTTGTGTGTTGTTAATATTATTGTTTTATATACAGCGCATGGATAGCGAGAGGTTAGAGAACAAGGCAAAACCCAACGAAAAAGCGCAGTTTACAAATCGTAAATGAGCATTTTGAGGAGGGTTTTAACACCGTTATCTAACCTCTCGTTATTCATGTAATCGTTAGAGCTAAAAACTATTTTATAGTTCCGATAATAATATGTTTATTATGTAATTCAGTGAGTGTTTGAACGCCAAAGTTGATAATACTTTCTATGTCAGTATTACCTAATTCATCTGCAATTTGCGTGAGTAATTCTTTACCTGATAAGTGTTTATCATTCTCTGATATAAGCTGTAATAGACGTGCAATAACAGGGTTAACTTCAGTAAAGTTAATTTGTTCTTCATCGAGCAAACGTGATGCAACAATATGAGTGGGTTGTTCGGATGCACTTTCAGGTTGGAATTCACTACTAATTTGATGAACAGGAAATTGATACGTTAATAACCAGGCTAAGTTTGATAATACCGGTATTTCATTTAACAAATCTATTTGTTCAGATAGTTTGGATACATCATCAGTTAATTCAGAAATGCTTAATGCAAGCTCTACCCACTCGTAATGCGCAAGCTCTAACATAAAGGGCAAGTCATCTTTTTGAGGTTGGCGCTCATCCTCCAGATAAACTAAAAACTCTCTAGGCATTTCAGGAAATAAGGGGGTATGGGCTTTGTGGTTAGCAAAATAATCTCTAACCAATGCATGCCAACGTTGTTCTCCGAGTATTTCGCAGAGCACTGGATAGGTATTGGACATAAAGCTTTCAACATTATTATAAAAAAGATCGCGATAAATCTTCATGCGGCGGTCTTCTATATCGCTTGGCGCCGGGTTTGAATCAGGCTGGCGAATATGCGCAATAAAGTTACTTTGTGTTTGTTTGAAATTTTGGTTTGCACTAGTAGACATTAAGATGCCTGCTGTGAATGGATATTTTTTATTTCAGCTGTTGATTCAATTGATTGCCATTTATCTTGTAAAGCAATAATGTGGTCAACTTCGGTGAGTAATTCCGCTAGAGGAGGAATGTTAAAATCGCGTTCTAGCAATGTTGGTATAACACCAAATTGTTTATACGTTTGTTCAAGTAAATCCCACACCGGTTGAATAACATCGGCTCCGTGGGTATCGACTTTTAAATCATCAGCTTCGTCGTAGTGACCTGCGATGTGAATATATTCGATGCGGTCACCATTAATGGCGCTTAAGAACTCGGAAGCATTATATTTATGATTAATGCTATTAACATAAATATTATTGACATCCAAAAGCATTTTACAGTCGGCTTCTTCAAGCACGGCGTTTAAGAATTCAATTTCAGGCATTTCCTGCCCGGGAGCTGCATAGTAGGAAACGTTTTCCATTGCAACAGGGCGTTCAAGGATCTCCTGAACGCGTTTAATTCGGTTTGCTACGTGGTGTACAGCTTCTTCTGTAAAAGGAATAGGAAGGAGATCGTAAAGATGTCCGTCATCGCTACAGTAACTTAGGTGTTCGCTGTATATTTTAATATCGTGTTCGTCCAGGAATAATTTTAGACGATGTAGAAATGTTTCATCAAGAGGACTTGGTGAACCAATAGATAGTGATAGACCATGACAGATCATGTCATAGCGTTCGGCAAACGATTTAAACTGTTTGCCCATAATGCCACCGACACCAATCCAGTTCTCGGGGGCAACTTCCATAAATCCAACCTGGGCAGGAGGTTGGTCTACGAGCGAATTAATCATGCTTCGTCGTAGACCTATTCCAGCACCATGAACAGAGTACTTTGAATTGTTCATGTTATAGCTCATGCTGGGGCTTATTTACCGCCGCATTTACCTTCGCCACATTTACCTTCTTTCTTAGACTTGCTGCCGCCACATTTACCTTCCATGTTTTTCTTCATTTCTTTATTGCCGCCGCATTTGCCTTCACCGCACTTGCCTTCCATTTTCTTGGCTGCTTTGCCGCCACATTTACCTTCGCCGCATTTGCCTTCTTTCTTCATTTTTTTAGCATCGCCGCCGCCACATTTGCCTTCCATTGTTTTAGATTTTGCGCCGCCACATTTACCTTCACCACATTTGCCTTCTTTAGCAACCTGGTAGCCGCCTTCAAGGTTAGTCATTGCGAATGGGTTAGCACCGGTTTCTGCTGCGTTAGCTACATTGCTTGCTGCTAGTGTTGTAGCGAAACATGCACCAAGTACGATAGATAAAGTTTTATTTGTTTTAATAGACATTTAGTTCTCTCCGTTTAATTCAATTTCTAGTTTTAAATTTGTTTTGTTAATGTCGTATAGGCTGAAACCGGTATTTGATCCATTTTCATCCTTCACTTGGAGGGTATGACAGACGAATTCTTATAAAGGTTCAGTTAAAAACGACAATACTCAAATATAGCCTGAATTTGGGTAAAAAATACACTTTTTGTTATAAATTCGTGATAAATATGGAGTTTTTTAAATTAATTTCTCAATACACTCTACGTATTTCGACTCATCGGGGGCTGTATTGTCACGTTGAGCTTGCCAGATCATTAAGCCTAAACACTCCATTAACATGTGCTCGACATGATGGGCATCTTGGTGAGTTGTTAGTAGTGATTTGTAGACTTCTAAAATACGTGTAGGGCGACCTGTGGAAAGCTGTTCCTGAATGGAAATATGCATCGACATGTGCAAAAAAGGATTTGTTCCGCCCATTTCTGGTGTGAAGTCTTTATCAATTGTCGAATTATCTTCCAAAAGGGTATGGTATTCCGGATGGAGTTGAATAACGTTTACAATCACTTGTTCTAAGGGTTGTAATATTGCCTTTTGATTGAAATTACTCCAAGCGGTATAAAACATTTGCCTTAATTCGTTACGATCATTACCAAACATGATTATTTGTCTCTCTTCTAATAATAGGGTTAAACCTATTCAACATTCTTATCTTTGAATTCACATAAATCTTCTATTACACAAGAACCACAGCGAGGTGTTCTGGCGATACAGGTGTAGCGGCCATGGAGTATCAGCCAGTGATGCGCATCGATCATGAATTCATCAGGGATAAATTTAACGAGCTTCTTTTCAACTTCTAAAACATTCTTACCTGGAGCGATTTTAGTTCTATTTGAAACTCTAAATATATGGGTGTCGACAGCCATTGTTGGATGACCAAAAGCGGTATTGAGAACCACATTAGCGGTTTTTCTGCCAACACCGGGTAGTGCTTCTAATGCTTCTCGGTCATCGGGAACTTCACTATTGTGAAGTTCGATTAATATTTTGCAGGTGGCGATAATGTTTTTAGCTTTGGTGTTGTATAAGCCAATTGTCTTAACGTATTTTTTCAGGCCGGTAAGTTTGAGTGCCAGAATTTTTTCAGGTGTATTAGCAACTTTGTAAAGAATATCGGTCGCTTTGTTTACGCCTTTATCCGTTGCTTGTGCGGATAAGATAACCGCTATCAATAATTCAAACGTTGAATTGTAATGTAATTCTGTTGTTGGATTAGGGTTATGAGCTTTTAAACGCGTAAATATTTCGTGACGGATTTTGGGGTTCATAATAGAAGGTAATTCTTTAAATTAATTTTCAACGGGCTCGGCAGTTGGAAATGATGCAGTTTTCCTAGCTTCGAGCTTTTTATCGATAACATTTTTAAAAGCTAAAATAAAACCGAGCCCAATAAAAGCACCGGGAGGAAGAATCGCTAGTAAGAAACCTCGATAGTTTTCTATTACCGTTATTTGTAACCATTCAGTTCCAGCACCAAACATTAAATGTGCTTGTTGAAATAAAGTACCAAAGCCAATTAACTCGCGCATGGCTCCAAGCAGAACGAGCACAGCGGTAAAACCTAAGCCCATAAAGAATCCATCCCACATTGATGGCAATACTGAATTTTTTGAAGCAAAGGCTTCAGCCCGCGCGATAATGGCACAGTTAGTTACAATGAGAGGAATAAATATACCGAGTATTTTATAAAGGTCGTGAAAGTAAGCTTCCATTGTTAATTCAATTACCGTAACAACCGATGCAATTATCATTACAAAAACAGGAATGCGGACTTCTGCTCGTACCCAATGACGAATAATTGAAACGGCCATGTTCGAAGCAACAAGCGTTAGCATGGTTGCCAAGCCTAAACCTAGTCCATTAACAACAGTATTCGAAACACCCAGTAATGGGCATAATCCAAGTATTTGAACAAGAGCAGCATTGTTTGACCATAGACCTTGTTGGGCAATTTCTTTAACTGACGTTTCACTCATATTTCTTTAACCTGTTTGTCTCTTAACACTCGTTGTGACGCAAAAATTGATGCTGTTATAAAACCTTTAGCCGTCATTCTCGCGTAGGCAGGAATCCAGTCAATAAATAAAAAGAGTCCGTAATATTTTTTCTGGATACCCGCCTGCGCGGGTATGACGACTTTTTGATTGCGCTTCATCTCCATCTGCGAAGGTCTATTGTAGTACTATTACTCATATAAACAGCTTATCACGTTGTTGTTTATAAAATAATAAGGCTTTATGTACGGCTTTTACAATCGCACGTGGTGTAATGGTTGCGCCGGTTAGTTGGTCGAACTCACCTCCGTCCCGTTTTACTTTCCAATATTTTTTAGCTGGGTTGGATAATGACTTTTTATCAAATTGCATAATCCATTTGGATTTCTCAATTTCAATTACATCGCCAAGTCCCGGTGTTTCTTTATGCTTAACAACACGAACGCCGGCTAAGCTGCCGTCAAAGTGAATGGCAACTAACATTGTAATTTTCCCGGTGTAACCATCGGGTGCAATAGCCGTTAATATTGCCGCTATAGGCTTGTTATTCTTTCTAGCTCGAAAAATAGTAACAGGATTTTTACTACCCAGTAATTCTAAATTGGTAATGCTAAGTGTGTCGGTGAAAATATCATTATCATGCATATTCGGCGGAATAAGTTGATGTAAACTTTTCAATGTGGCTTGTTTTTGATTTTCTGCAATTTGTTCTTTAGTTTGTTCAAACGTAAATGCAACCATGGTTGTGCCAACTATGGCAAAGACACCAAGCACTACAGCACTAATTATCATTTTTGTAACTAATGGGCTGAATGGACTTTTAATCTTTTCGGAATGACTAGCCATTAAGATTCCCCAAACGCTTTAGGGCGAGTGTAGTAATCAATCGTTGGAGCAGCCATGTTCATAAGCAATACGCCAAAGGCGATGCCGTCCGGGTAACCACCCCACATACGAATGATGTATGCAAAGATACCAATACCTGCTGCATAAATTAAACGACCATTGGGTGTTGTCGATGCAGTAACCGGATCGGTTGCAATAAAAAAGGCACATAACATCGTTGCACCACCGAATAAATGATATATCGGTGAGGTATCCGTTGATGAATAAAAGATTAGCGACATAGTAGCAATACTAATAAGAAATGCAGTTGGAATCTGCCAGCTAATAACGCGACGGTATAACAACCATAAGCCACCGAGTAAAAACATAAGGTTTATCCATTCCCAGCCTTTGCCTGCAAATTGTCCAAAGATAACGGGATAGTTGGATTGAATTTGGGTAATACTTTGACCAAGACCAGATTGAGTTTTTACTGTATCGAGTGTGGTTGCCATCGTCATAGTATCGATATCAATATTATTTAAATTTGAATGTAAAACATAATTTAAATTTTGAGCAAAGCTTAAACTGTTGTCAGGTTGTAACCAGATGGTCATTTCTAGAGGAAATGAAATAAGTAATAAGGCATAGCCAATCATGGCGGGGTTAAATGGATTGTAACCAAGCCCCCCATATAAATGTTTGCCGATAATAATAGCAAACGATACACCAATAAAGGTTAGCCACCAGGGTGCTAAAGAAGGTAAGGCAAGTGCGAGGAGTATTGCTGTTACAACGGCGCTGCCATCCATAATAAAAGGTTTTATCGGACGGTTGCGAAGTTTTAACATGAACGCTTCAGTTACTATGGCAGTAACAACAGCAACAAAAATATTTAAAACAATACCCCAGCCAAAGAAGATAACATAGGCAATAATGCCGGGAATTAATGCATATAAAACATTGAGCATCATACGCGTAACTGAATTAGGTGCGATGTTATCCATTATCATTATCTTCTTTTTTATTTAAGACTTTTTCTTGTCGAATTTTATCTTCTCGGCGACGGTCAACTTCTCTAATTTGACGTTGCTGTTCTTCAGTTAAATTTGTGGTGTTTTTCGCTACAGTAGTTTGTTTCGCTTTAACGCGGTTAAGCGCTTCTTCAATAGCGGATTTTTTAGAATCTTGTTCTGATGTATCAATGCCTTGTTTTTTCTGTAGTAATGCTTTTTTCTTAGCTTTACGTTCAGCGTCTTCTTTCTTTTTACGTTCAAGTCTAAATTGGCGGTTTTCATGACGTTGACGAGCATGGTCAGACTTTATCTTTTCGTCTTCTTTTGTCCAGATTTCAGTTTTAGCGTGTCGATAAAATTGTACTAATGGAATATGGCTTGGACAAACATAGTCACAACAACCACATTCAATACAAGAAAATACCTGATAATCCTGAACACGATCAAAATCTTTTGCGCGGACGTACCAATAAAGTTGCTGTGGTAATAAATTAGCAGGGCATACACGAGCACATTCACCACAGCGTATGCATGGTAGTGGCTCTACTTTAGATTTTTTATTTTTAACGAGTACACAATTTGTCGTTTTTATTACAGGGTAATCTGAAGAGTCGAGATGAAAACCCATCATCGGGCCACCCATGATAATCTCGTCCGTCGTTGATTCTTTATAACCACAAGCATTTAGAATCGTACTCATCGATGTTCCAACGAGCACTTGCATATTGGTCGAACGTTTTAAATTATCGCCTGTTACTGTGACGACACGTTCAATTAAAGGTTTCCCTTCTAAAATAGCAACAGCAACGGCATAAGCTGTTGCAACATTATGGCAAACAAGCCCGATATCTCTTGGGATGCTATGAATCGCTATTTCTTTACCGGTTAAGGTTTTTATTAATTGTTTTTCACCACCAGCAGGATAGCGTGTTGGAACTTGAATTATTTGTATATTATCAACAGCCTTGTTTTGAAGGGCTGAGGCTAAGGCATTAATGGCTTCAGGTTTGTTATCTTCAATGCCAATTAAACATTTTTGAATATTAAGCGCGTGTAATATAAATTGAATGCCTTGAATTATTTTTGCCGCTTGCTCTTTAATTAAAATAGCATCGCAGGTGATATACGGTTCACACTCAGCCGCATTAATAATTAGAGTATCTAAGGGTTTTTCTTGCACGAGTTTTAAATGCGTTGGGAAACCGGCGCCACCTAAACCGACGATACCGGCTTTATGAATAATATTTTTTAATTCTTCTTTGTTTAACTCAAGTGGATTGGATACAGGACTTAAATTATCAACCCATAGATCTTGTCCGTCGGTTTTAATAACAATACATTTAGTTGATTGAGTTATCGCGCTAGGTAAAGGGTGCATTTCAATTGCAATGATCTCACCAGAACTTGGTGCGTGTATATTGGCTGTGACTACCGAAATTTCTTCGCTATTGGAGTCCGTTTCAATTTTCGCAATACATTGGCCTTTTAAAACTTTATCACCAACGTTTACAATAGGTTTTGCAGCTTTGCCTATATGCTGTTGCAAGGGTACGATTAACTCTTCAGGAATAAGGGCAGCCTCAATGCCTGATTGCATGGATTGCTCTTTGTGCCCCGCTAATTTTAAACCACCGTTAAAATGCGAGACTGCTTTTTGAATAAAGTTATAACTCGACATTAGTTTGGCTCGTTAGTGAGTAATGGTGCATCGGGTAGATCAACAATAATCTTTTTATTATCTTCAATCGCTGGGATAATATGAATACAATCTACCGGGCATGGCGGAATACAGAGATCACAACCGGTACATTCATCTGCAATAACCGTATGCATTAATTTTGCAGCACCTAAGATTGCATCAACAGGGCAAGCCTGTATACATAAGGTGCAACCGATACAAACATTTTCATCAATGTATACAACGGTTTTTTCTGCATGTTCACCGTGCTCTTCATTGAGTGGCTTAACATCTTTACCGAGTAAATCTGCTAAGGCAATAATCGTTGCTTCACCACCAGGAGGACATTGATTGATATCAGCTTCGTCTCTTGCAATAGCTTCAGCATAAGGACGACAACCGGGATAAGTACATTGGCCACATTGTGTTTGCGGTAAGAGTGCATCAATTTGGTCAACAACAGGATTTGTTTTAACTTTATAGCGAACGGCAGCAAAGCCCAATAGTAAACCAAAGGCAATCGCTAAAACAGATAAGGCAATGATGGCTATAATCATATTACTTAGTAGAACCTTAGCCTTTTATTAAACCGGCAAAGCCCATAAATGCCATCGACATTAGACCTGCGGTTATGAGTGCAATGGATGTACCCTTGAATGGAGTTGGTACATCTGCAACGGTAATGCGTTCGCGCATCGCGGCAAATAGAATAAGAACTAAAGAAAAACCAACCGAAGCGCCAAAACCAAACAAGGCCGATTCAACAAAACCATATTCGGTTTTTTGTACGTTAAGCAATGCAACACCGAGTACTGCACAGTTTGTTGTTATTAAGGGTAAGAAAATACCAAGCACTTGATAAAGTAAAGGGCTGGTTTTACGAATAAACATTTCAGTGAATTGCACAACACCGGCAATAATTAAAATAAACGTTATTGTACGAAGATACTCAATGCCTAAAGGTGCGAGTAAGTATGTGTCAGCAAGGTAACTACAAATAGAAGATAGTGTTAATACAAAGGTGGTTGCGAGCGCCATTCCTGTTGCTGTTTCGAGTTTGCGCGATACACCCATAAAAGGGCACAGACCTAGAAATTTAACTAATACAAAGTTATTGACTAAGACGGTACTAATTAATATGAGTGCGTATTCTTTCATGTTTTTGTTTTGTTACCGTTAATTTTAGAATCTGTCATTCCCGCGAAGGCGGGAATCTAGACTGTAAATAAAAGCGCCTTTATATTTTTTCTGGATACCCGCCTGCGCGGGTATGACGTTCTTGTTTTTTGTTGAATTATTTTACTTTCATTCCTGGTTGCGCACCTTCATGTGGTTCCATTATCCATAAATCCTTTCCACCTGGTCCTGCCGCTAATACCATGCCTTCAGACATGCCAAACTTCATTTTACGTGGTTTTAAGTTGGCAACCATAACGGTGAGTTTGCCTTCAAGATCTTTAGGATCGTAGGCTGATTTAATGCCTGCAAAAACATTATAATTTTTATCACCAACATCTAATGTTAATTGCAGAAGTTTATCGGCACCTTCAACGTGTTCGGCTTTTGCTATGCGTGCAATGCGTAGGTCAATCTTTGCAAAGTCTTCAAAATCGATGAGTTCTGTTTCCATATTATCCTGATCTTTAGATTTCTTTTTTGATTTCTTATCTTTTTTTGATTCTTTGGCTGGAGCCGCGTCAAGACTTTCTTTTGATGCTTCAACCATAGCGGCTATTTTATCTTTGTCTACGCGAGTCATCAGTGGTTTGAATTTGTTAACGGTATGACCTAATAATGGTGTGTTGATATCTTGCCAGTTCATGGAGTCAACATTTAAAAATTCTTCGCTTTGCAGAGTCAGTACAGGAAGAACCGGCTTTAAGAAAATAATAAGCGCGCGGAACAAGTTAATGCCCATGCTGCATATATCTTGTAGTTGTTGTTCTTTGCCATCTTCTTTTGCTAACACCCAAGGTTGTGCTGCATCAATATATTGGTTTGCTTGATCGGCCAGCGCCATAATTTCACGTACGGCATGATTAAATTCGCGTTTGTCATACAGACTTGCGATGTATTCGCTGGCATCCGTAAATTTTTTGTAAAGCTCGGGCTCGCTTACGTTCGCTGAAAGCTGGCCATCAAATTTCTTTTTAATAAATCCGGCACATCGGCTCGCAATGTTAACGACTTTACCGACTAAGTCAGAATTAACCCGTGCTTGGAAATCTTCCAGATTTAAATCTAGATCCTCAATGCCACTGCCAAGTTTTGCCGCAAAGTAATAGCGTAGATATTCAGGATTTAAGTTATCTAAATAGGTGCGCGCTTTGATAAAGGTGCCACGAGACTTAGACATCTTTTTACCATCAACGGTTAAGAAGCCATGACAGAATACACCGGTTGGTGTGCGGTAGTTACTACCACTCAACATTGCAGGCCAAAATAAAGTATGGAAATAAGCAATATCTTTACCAATGAAATGGTATAGCTCGTATTGGCTATCGGCAGCCCAGTAATCATCAAAGTTCAAGCTACTATCTTGCTTGTCTTGATTTTTTTGGCAAAGATTTTTGAAACTCGCCATGTAACCAACGGGTGCATCGAGCCAAACATAGAAGAACTTGTCTTTCACGCCGGGAATTTCGAAACCAAAGTAAGGCTTATCGCGTGAGATATCCCAATCTTGCAAACCCGACTCAAACCATTCGTTGAGCTTGTTGGTGATTTCGGTTTGTACATGGCCAGCTTGAATCCAATCTTTTAGCATGGCTTCAAAATCACCCAAAGCAAAAAAGTAGTGTTCCGATTCCTTTTCAATAGGTGTTGCGCCAGAAACAGCAGAGACCGGATTCTTTAGGTCAATAGGTGAGTAAGTGCTTCCACAGGCTTCACAATTATCGCCATATTGGTCTTCGGCACCACATTTAGGGCAATCACCTTTAACAAAACGATCCGGTAAAAACATTTCTTTTTCTGGATCGTAAGCCTGTTTGATCGTTTTTGTATGGATATGGCCAGCTTCTTTGAGGCGAGTATAAATGCCTTGGGCTAGCTCTTTGTTTTCTTCGGAGTGGGTAGTATGAAAATTATCAAAATCGATTGAAAAGTCAGCAAAATCAGCACGATGTTCTTTGTCAGTGTCGGCAATGAGTTTTTCTGGCGTAATCCCTTCAGATTGAGCCCGAAGCATAATCGGGGTGCCGTGAGCATCGTCTGCGCACACGTAAGTACATTGATTTCCATGCATTTTTTGAAAGCGTACCCAAATATCCGTTTGGATATATTCAACCATATGGCCGATATGAATCGATCCATTTGCATAAGGAAGAGCACTGGTTACCAAAATATGGCGCTTTGCAGGTGTATCTGTTGTCATTATTGTCTCTGTGTAAGTGAGGCCGACTTATCGAATTCACTGTGTAAGGTGTTGATTTTAAAGGTGCATCTTATCAGCTGAGGCTATGCTTCGCCATATATAAACGGCCTCATAATGGCTCTTGAATTAGTTTGGCCCCATCCTTATATATAGGTTGCTATAAGATTACCTATTTTAAGGTAAAAAAGTTTATAATAGAACTCTAATGCATTTTTGTGTAAGATTGCGCTCTTCGAGTAATACCTAAGTATTTTACTCAAGTATTTTAAACTGATTCCTGCCGCCGAGTATAGTATTCGATAGCGGCAAATAATTTTATATTTTAAAGTTTTTTAGGAGAAACCCATGGCGGAAGTAAGTACAACTCAAGTTGAAGAAGCGCTAAAAGCTTATATCGACCCGTACACTGAAAAAGACTTAACAGTCACTAAAAGCATTCGTGACATTAAAGTTGATGGCGATAAAGTATCGGTTGATATTCTATTGGGTTATCCGGCAGCAGGTTTCCAAGCTGAAATGGCATCTAAGTTAAAGCCAATGGTTGAAGCGATTGATGGCGTTTCAGAAGCGACAATCAATATCGGTTCTAAAATTGTGTCGCATACGGTTCAAAAAGGCGTCAACATGATTAAGGGTGTTAAAAACATCATTGCTGTTGCATCAGGTAAAGGTGGTGTTGGTAAATCAACTACATCCGTTAACTTGGCCTTAGCACTTGTTAAAGAAGGCGCGACCGTTGGTATTTTAGATGCGGATATTTACGGCCCAAGCCAACCTCGTATGTTAGGTGTGAGTGGACAACCTGAATCAGCCGATGGCAAAAGTCTTGAGCCTTTAAACAGTTACGATGTTCAATCTATGTCGATTGGTTACTTAATCGATGAAGAAACTCCAATGATTTGGCGTGGTCCAATGGTTACACAAGCTTTGGAACAATTGTTAAATGATACTCAATGGAAAGATGTCGATTACTTAATTATCGATTTACCACCAGGAACCGGTGATATCCAATTAACACTTGCTCAAAAAGTACCTGTTACCGGTGCGATTATTGTTACAACGCCTCAAGATATTGCACTTCTAGATGCACGTAAAGGCTTGAAGATGTTTGAAAAAGTAGAAGTACCCGTACTCGGTATTATCGAAAACATGAGCCTGCATATTTGTAGTGAATGTGGTCATGAAGAACACATCTTTGGTTCAGGTGGTGGTGAGAAAATGTCAGAACAATATGACGTAGACTTGCTTGGTGCATTGCCTTTAGATATGGCTATTCGTATTGGTACTGATGAAGGTAAACCAACCGTTGTTGCAGACCCAGATGGCCGTGTTACTGAAATTTACTGTGATATTGCACGTCGTGTTACAGCGAAATTAGCAATGAAGGCGAAAGACTTCAGTGCGAGCTTCCCTAATATTGTTATTCAAAATAATTAATATTTTTTAATCTTAAAAAGATTAAACTAAAAGGGGAAACACTCTGTGTTTTCCCTTTTTTTATTGGTGAGTTGTAAACTAAAGTTTGTAATTGGTAAGGACTAGAAGCTCAATATAATAGTTTTCTATTTTAGGAAAGCTGTTAAAGGAAATCCCGCGGCCAATTAGAGATATATAGCTTTCGCATGTATACAGCTCAATATAAGAAGCAGACTGTTATAATTTTTGAGTTTGATTCAAATCGATCAAAAGCTGCCATTCCCGTTAATGGCTAACGAGTACTAAATTGTTCTGTTTCCCTCAGCTGCCCCCTATAACGAACTAAAATAGTAAAGAATTGCTTGGCCATCTAAAGTAAGTGTATTATTGTTAAATAAGGGGCAAAAATGAAAAACTTCCATTTATATGCATTACTTATTTTAATGTTCGGAGTATCAAGTTATCTATGTGCGGCTGAAAAACAACAAAAAGTCGAGTACAAGTTTGGCGTTTTTCCATATCTATCACCTGTTCGGATGGATGAGATTTATTCACCTGTTAGTGATGAAATTGCAAACAGGATCAATCACAAAGTTAAGTTTCGAACTTCCTCAACATTTAAAAAATTCCTCGCTAAACTAAAAGCCGAATATTATGACATTGCACTTATTCAGCCATTTTGGTATCCCGTTGCCGTTGATAAAAAAGGCTATATTCCATTATTAAGAATGGAGGAGCCTTTTGTTTCATTAATTATGGTTTTAAACAGCAGTCAGATAACCACAGTTGACGATCTTAGGGGTAAGATAATTGCTACGCCTCCTGCATTTGTACCGGTAGTGCATATGGCAAGACGTGCTCTCATTAAGAAAGGTATTACACCGGGTAAAGATGTTATTTTTAAGGCTTATAAATCCGTTGATTCCTGTTTTCAGCATGTGTTAACGGGTAAAGCCAGTGCTTGTATCGCCCCGCCATTTGCGCCGGCAGTTTTTGAAAAAGCCATGAATATTAAACTGCGAACTGTCCTTAAATCATCCAGCATCCCTAATTTATCTATCGTTATTCATCCTCGGGTTTCAACTGTAGATCGTGAGCAGATCCGCAAAACTATCATGTCATGGAAAAACACAAAAAAGGGCAAACATTTGTTAAGTAATATGCAAACTAAACGATTTGTTCCCATTACTGATAAAGAATATGACATTGTTCGTCAGTTTTTGAAGGAACTTAAAAAATAATGTTTTCGCGCTTATCATTAAAATATCGTATCGCAGTTATCATTTTTATTCTTGAAGCGATTATGATGACAATTGTTCTACAACAAACTCAAAAACAATCGTATGAAGCCAGTTCCAAACAGATAAGCAGCAACGAACGTGCAATTCTGGGACTTGTTGCAGGGATAAGTAAGGCTGCTCTCATCACAGAAGAATATGCGGAGTTACAACCGTATATAAAAGAATTAATATCAACGACTGAAGCCACTAAGTTGATGCTGACTGATGCAAACAAGCTGATTATAGTCAGCTCTACCATATCAGATATTGGCAAACAGCTTCCTCAATTAAATGAGCGCTCTAACTATCGTTGGCAAGTGCAGGAAATAAAAAATGCCTCTGGACTTATGGGGCACTTGGCAATTGAATTTTCGAATGAGGAGCTCACTACCGCCTATATGCATGCACGTGATTTTGGTTTAACGATTGCTCTTTTCGGTATGCTAATTATTGCTGCTGTAGGTGTATTAGTTGGTTTTTTGCTAACTCGACGTTTAGCCACTCTTACTTCAACGGCTCAGAAAATTGCAGAAGGCGACCTAACTGCTAGAACAAGCATCCATGCTCACGATGAAATAGGAAAACTTGCAATAACGTTTGACCATATGGTTGAACGCTTACTTGAAAATAAAGAAGCTCTAAATCGTTCTCTCCGTGAAACTCAGGAAAGAGAACAAAACCTTACTGTTACATTAAACAGTATTGGTGATGCCGTTATTACTACAGATGCTAAGGGTTTAATCACTCGCATGAATCCTGTTGCAGAAAATCTCACGGGTTGGTCATTAGGTGAGGCGCAAGGGCAACTAATAAGTAAGATATTTCCAATTATTAATGCAACAACTCGTGAAACGATTGAAAACCCAATTGATATCGTTATGTCTACAGGTGAAACGGTTTACTTGAGTAATCATACGACTTTAATCGCCAAAGATGGAACTGAATACCAGATAGCCGATTCTGCAGCGCCAATTCGTAATGGGGATGAGAACATATTAGGTATGGTTCTGATTTTTAACAATGTAACTGAACAATATAAAATGCGTGAGAAAATTCGTTCATCGGCACAACATCTTAAGCTTTATCGTGAGCAAGCACCTATGGCGATTATTGAATGGAATACTGATTTTCAGGTTGTTGATTGGAATGTGGCTGCAGAAAAAATGTTTGGTTATACCGTTGAAGAAATTAAAGGACAGAACTTTGTAGATGTTATGTTACCTGAAAAGTCTATCGTTAATGTCAAACAAATATGGAAGGACTTGATGGCACAAACGGGTGGAGAGCTCAGTATAAATGAAAATATAACCAAAGATGGTCGGGCTATACTTTGTGAATGGCATAACACGCCATTAAAGGATGAAGTCGGTAACATTATCGGTGCCGCATCCATTGTTCAGGATATTACCGAACGTCAGCAAAAAGAGGACCAACTTCGCCAAAGCCAAAAAATGGATGCGCTAGGGAAGCTCACCGGTGGCGTAGCTCATGACTTCAATAATATTCTTGGTGTTGTTCTGGGATATGCCGGCTTGTTGAAAAACATTTCAAGTGCGGAACCTGATGTGTATAAATATGCCGAGCAAATTTACCATGCGGGCGAGCGTGGAAGCAAACTTACCAAAAAATTATTATCCTTCTCGCGGCAGAAAGAATCTAATGATGAAAACCATAACCTCAATATATTATTAGATAATAATCATCTCCTGTTAGAAAAGACACTAACCGCACGTATTAAATTGATATTCGATTTGGCAGATGATCTTTGGGATGTTTATATTGATGACAATGATCTAGAAGATGCAATTTTAAATATAAGCATTAATTCTATGCATGCGATTGACGGCAACGGTACGCTAACTTTTCAAACTCGAAACGAAGTTGTTAATCGAACGGATGCCCAATTGTTACAGATGAAAGAAGGTGACTATGTATCACTGAGTATTTCCGATTCGGGCTCGGGCATGGATAAATTAACGAAAGATAAGATTTTTGATCCCTTCTTTTCCACTAAAGGAGAACTCGGTACTGGTTTGGGCCTAAGCCAAGTTTATGGGTTTGTTGATCGCTGCCGTGGAGCAATTAAAGTCTATTCAGAGCTTAATCATGGAACGCGAATTATTCTATATTTTCCTCGTGCCAAAAGTAGCCAATTTGAAAAACCATTGGCTCACACAAATAATATAAATGACGTTAAAGGTACTGAAACTATTCTAGTCGTGGATGATGAGCCGGCATTACTTGATTTAACTGCACTGATATTAAGTCAACAGGGGTATCAAATATTCAAGGCTGAAAGCGCTCAACAGGCATTAGAAATACTTAAAGTTGAAACTATCGATTTACTCCTTTCCGACGTGATAATGCCCGACATGGATGGCTATAAGCTATCTACAATTGTTCATGAAAAATATCCCCATATAAAAATTCAATTAGCCAGTGGGTTTAGTGATGATCGACATATAAATATGGGCCATGATACTTTACATAAAGATTTACTTAATAAACCATTTAACTCACAAACCTTATTTAAAAGAGTACGTGAATTGTTAGGGTAGCGTGCAATATCAATAATAAAATTTTTTGCAGATCTAAAAATTTAATAACATTACATGAATGACTGTTATTGGTTCGGACTAAACCTAAAAAATAATTACCCATGGAATCATAAGTTGTTGATAGTATATAAAAAATTTTCTTTTATCGGGTATTAATTTTGTCTTTATTATTTCTGGCTATCGAAATTCCTGCCTTCCGTCATACCCTTTCACCATTAAATTAGTTTAGAATACCCGCTCGATAAAAAGACTGAATTATAATAGGTGTAACTGGATGAGTATTAAATCGGATAAATGGATTCGTCGTATGGCGGAGTCGGAAGGGATGATTGAGCCATTTGAGGCAGGTCAGGTTCGTGAGAATGAAGGCGGTCGGATTATTTCTTATGGTACTTCCAGCTATGGTTATGACGTGCGTTGCTCCAATGAATTTAAGGTTTTTACTAATATTAATTCAGTTATTGTTGACCCTAAAGATTTTGACCATCAAAGCTTTGTCGACATCACAGCAGATGTTTGTATTATCCCGCCTAATTCCTTTGCTCTGGCGCGTACTGTTGAAAACTTCAAAATCCCGCGCAGTGTATTAACCGTTTGTTTGGGTAAATCAACCTATGCGCGTTGCGGTATTATTGTGAATGTCACCCCGTTAGAACCTGAATGGGAGGGGCATGTGACTTTAGAGTTCTCAAATACCACGCCATTACCAGCAAAAATCTATGCCAATGAAGGCGTGGCTCAAATGCTTTTCTTTGAATCGGATGAAGTCTGTGAAACCTCATATCGTGACCGTGGTGGCAAATATCAGGGGCAGCAAGGGGTTACTTTACCTAAAGCCTAATTCTGCTGATATTAGAGACCTTAAATATACTGTTTAATAAAAACACTTCCCGTATTCAGATAAACGGAGGCTATCATTACAGGTATGTGTGAATGGGTTAACCCGTTTAGGTAATAGATAATCGAGTATTTTAGTGTTTTAATAATTTCAGAGTTTTAGTAGTAGTATTTATTTCTAAGGTAAATAAAATGTATAGATTTTTAACAATAATTGTATTTGCATCCTTAAGTATGGGTGCAAATGCTATTACAAGCATTGGTAATTTTTCTGATAATGGTGGTGGTAGCTATACTATCTCAACGGGTCGTGGTGCAGTAACTGATGCAGATGTTGAAACTTTTCTTGGCTTAGGTTCTGGCGCAATTGATGCCGTATCTACTTCACGTGTTACTGTACCTACGGGCAATGCTACTGAAGGGTCCGCTATTCAGGATCAAGTTACTATTGTTAATATGGGTGATGTTTTTAGTTTTGATTGGTTGTGGTTAACTGATGAAGATCCAGATATTTGGTCAAATTTATGGAATGATTTTGCCTTTGTTAGTTTGAGTTTAGATGGAATATCAGTTTTTGCTGACACGTTTACACCTACAGCAACTTCGGCCACTTTTTCATGGGTTGCTACTAGAACAGGCCTATTAACTTTTGGTGTTGGTGTGATGGATGAACGTGATACGGTTGTGGATTCTCAGGTGACTGTAAGTAATATAACTGTAAGAAGTGTTCCAGAGGCTTCTTCTTCTATTTTATTCGGTTTAGGCTTTCTAGGTTTACTTGGACTATTAAAAAGAAAAATTTAATATTATTAGTCCCCCGTAAAATCCTACTTTCAAGTAGGATTTTTTTTACCTTCAATTTAGTATGTTCAGGCAGTAGTTTTATTTATTGAATATTTTTATTTTTGTATTGAAAAGCTTCGAAGTGTAAAACTAAATTTATTACCCTTGTCATTTGTTTTTTGAATTTTAACCGGTAAGAATTCCAATGCCGGGGCGCACCAAAATGTAAACTGGCTTTTACCTTTAACGGGTTTGGTTGTCAGTTTAATAACTTCAAATTCACCCATGTTGGTTTCTATTTTTTCGGTAAGAATAATGTTTAAACTATAATCTCGCGTATGTCTTTTTGTTGCGATACGGTATTGCATATTTTGTTTGTTTTTTTGCAAATCTCGCATCATATTGAGTTGGAAGCTGAGTAAGTCATGCGTGTTTGATTTTAAAGGCTCACTTATTTTTAAGTATCCATTGCGTAATGTGTTTTTGTTCCAATCAAAGCTTAATTGGTATTTTTCGATCTTGCCTTTTTTATCTTTAGCCTCAACATACTGGATGGGCTGTATTTTCTCATAGGTAATTTTGATTTTACTTGTTTCGGTAATCGTTTCTTTTATTAGAAGCGCAGCAAAGCCTTCCGGAAACGTAGCGGCTTCAAAAGTAGCTATTTGATTTTTAGACATGCTTAAACGACGTTTGCTAACACCCAATTCCATTCCATTGTAATTAACATCGTATTCTGCGTTAAAACCTGATTGCAGGAGATTGGCCTGGCTTGTACTTATAGTACTAATAAAGAAAACTAAAGATACACTTAGCGTTTTTATCGACATATTTAAAATTCTTATTTTATGGATGGTTAACTTAAGACTGTACTTGGTTTTATTTGTTCAATAAACCTTATTATTCTGTTCAGGAGTGGTTCAGAAAACAAGGAATCATTAAATAAGATGTAGCATGGCCGCATCGTGGCTAAGTTCTTTGCCATCTTTATAGGTTTTATTATCAACCATCTTAACGCGGCCTTCGGCAAACCATTTAATAACCAAGGGGTAGATAATATGCTCTTGCTTATGCACTCGCTCGGCAAGAGTGTCTACGGTGTCATCGTTATGTATTGCGACTTCAGCTTGCAGTATAAGGGGGCCAGAATCTAGCTCGGGTATAACAAAGTGGACACTAGCACCGTGATGAGTGTCACCGGCATCGAGTACGCGTTGGTGGGTATTCAATCCTTGATACTTTGGTAATAGCGATGGGTGAATATTGATTAATTTCCCATGATAATGGTTAACGAGGTTGTGGCTTAATATTCGCATGAAGCCTGCTAATACCACTAAATCAGGTTGGTACTGATCGATAGTTTGTTGCAGTTCTAAATCGTATTCTTCACGAGAATTAACATTTTCACTATTAACGACAATGGCTTTGATGCCGGCTTGTTCTGCACGTTGTAATCCATAAACATCAGGTTTGTTACTAATAACGGCAACGACGCTGGCATCTATTTCGTCGTCATGAATGTCGTCAATAATGGCTTGCAGATTACTGCCATTACCTGAAATAAGAACAACAATGCGTAACATGGCTATTTAGACACGATATTTATTAAATTATAACGTGGGGTGTTTGGTCTTGGCTCGATTCAATCGTACCAATGATGTGTGTTTCGATTCCTTGATCTTTTAATACCTTAATTGTTGTATCGACATCACTGTTATCAACAACAACGACCATACCAATCCCGCAATTAAAGGTACGATACATTTCTTCGTCATTAATATTGCCATTGGTTTGTAGCCAATCGAAAATGGCTGGAGTAGTCCAGCTATTTGCATCAATTTTAGCTTGGGTATTATCTGGCATAACACGAGGAATATTTTCGAGTAAGCCTCCCCCTGTGATATGGGCGAGGGCATGAATCTCAATTTTTTCATGCAATGCCAGGAGTTGCTTCACGTAGATTTGTGTTGGCTCTAGGAGTCTTTCACCTAATGTGGCACCATCGAATGCCTGGCTTAAATCAGCGCCACTTACTTCAATAACTTTACGAATGAGTGAATAACCATTGGAATGAGGTCCACTGGAAGTGAGCCCAATTAAAGTGTCACCGGCCTTTACTTTTGAGCCATCAATAACTTTGGCTTTTTCTACGACACCAACACAGAAACCGGCTAAATCGTAATCTTCAGCACTGTACATACCCGGCATTTCGGCAGTTTCACCACCAATAAGAGCTGCACCTGAAATGAGGCAGCCATCGGCAATGCCCTTAATAACGCTTTCAGCTACTTCAATATCAAGCTTTCCAGTCGCGTAATAATCGAGGAAAAAGAGCGGTTCTGCACCTTGAACAATCAGGTCATTAACGCACATAGCGACAAGATCGATACCAATCGTGTCATGTTTGTTCATTTCTAGCGCTAATCGGAGTTTTGTGCCGACCCCATCCGTACCAGAAACCAACATAGGAGACTGATAGCGCTCTGGAATTTCAAATAACGCACCAAAACCACCTAAACCATCTACTACGCCATTACGCTTGGTACGTGCTGCATGAGGTTTAATTTTATCAATGAGCTTGTTGCCAGCATCAATATCAACACCTGCATCTTTGTAACTTAATGGTGTAGTCGTTTTTGTGTCAGTATTTGAAGCATCGTGAGACAATGTAAAACTCCAGTTTGTATGGTAGCTAATCTATGGTAGTTAAGATGGGATGAAGAACCATCTTTTTTGGGTTATTTCAGTGCATAATTGGCAATTGTACCAAGTTGAATAGACTATTAGAATGGTTTTAGATAGTTAATTGATTTACAGATAGATTACACGAAGAGGTGAGAGTTGCGAGGACTGAATTGTTTCAACAAAGTGGTTGTAGGATTGTTAGGTGTTGGCTGTATTTTAGCTAGCCAAGTGAGTCAGGCTGCTAAAATCACCGATTTATATGAAGCTGAAATACCCGTGTTAAGCCAAAGCCGTGCAGATCGCCATGTTGCGATTAAACAAGCTTTTGCTGAAATATTAGTGCGGGTTTCTGGCCAGCAAGATGTGGTTCTTGCATTACCTCCTCTTCTTGAAACTGACGCTGTTCCAGTAGCGAAAACACCGAATCAAGAGCAACCTAAATTAGTCTTAATGGGCAAAACAGCTCATATTGCCGAAGCGCTCACAAAAGCCACTTATTATGTAAAACAGTTTCGTTATCAAAAGCCAACGGGTCGCCCTTATATTGATTGGGGTCTGAAACCTGCTGATAAAAAAGATAACAAAACCAGCAAACCAATACAGCAAGTTCTTTGGCTTCGATTTAATAAAAAGAAAGTAAACAAATTATTACATGAATCTGGTTTGCCAGTTTGGTCTAAAACCAGACCTTCTATATTAGTTTGGATGGTGGTAGAAAATCGAAGTAAACGTTATTTGTTAGCGAATAGTGTACAAAGTACGACTCGAGAAGCGATTGAAAAGCATGCGCGTTTGTATGGTTTACCGATTAGATTTCCTTTAATGGACTTAGCCGATCGAGCTAATATTTCGACAAGCGATGTTTGGGGGAATTTTGAAGATCGTATTATGCAAGCATCTAAGCGTTATCAAACTGAATCAATTTTAGTGGGTAAGTTATATATTGCTAATCGTTCGTGGAATACTAAATGGACTCTGTATGTTGATGACCGAAGGGTTGATTGGAATGCTCAAGATATTTATTTGGAAAAAGTTGTTAAGCAAGGCCTTAGCCGCGCAGCACAAAATCTAGGTCAAGCTTTTGCAGATGTGAAAACAGATCAAGGTGTTCAACATGTTTTAGTCGAAATAAAAGACTTAAACAGCTTGGCAGACTATTCACAAACAGTAAAATATTTATCGTCAATTAGTGCGGTTAAAAAAGTACAAACGGTCAAGTTGGATAATACGAATGTATTATTCAATTTAACGACTCGAGGAAGCCGCGTAGGTGTTATGCAAGCAATATCACTGGGGAACCAGTTGGTTGCTGAACCTAATACTGTACCAAAACAAACGGCCGTTCCAATTAACGGAACGGCTACAACGGATTTGGCTGGTGTTGCGATACCTAATCAAGCATCAACCGAATTAATTCCTGATCTCATTTATCGACTATTAAAATAAGCAGATGTTTAGTCTTCGTAACATACCTAATTTTTTAAGTGTTTTACGAGTACTGTTAGTCCCGCCTGTTGTTTTTTATTTACTGGAACACGACTATACATCTGCTCTTGTATTATTTGTCATTGCAGGTGCAACCGATAGTTTAGATGGTTGGTTAGCAAAGCATTTTCATTGGGAATCTGCTTTAGGTGAAATTTTAGATCCTCTTGCCGATAAACTTCTATTGGTATCGAGTTATGTGTGTTTCTATTGGTTAGAACTGTTACCACTATGGCTTGTTGCGAGCGTTATTTTACGCGATGTCTTTATTGTTGTCGGTGGTGTTTCTTATAGAATGCTATTTGGTAAAGTTGATATAAATCCTTCATACATGAGTAAACTTAATACGTTAATGCAGATTGTGTTGGTCGCGACTATGTTACTTTCGTTAACGTGGTTGCCAATGGACGAGCTTGTTATTCAGATTTTAATATGGACCGTTTTATTTACAACAATAGCTAGCGGCGCAATGTATGTGTTTTCCTGGGGAGCACGCGCACTTAAAGAGTCTTCAAAAGACTAATTTTTTTTATTTATAGGGGTTAACATGACGGATAGCTCAAAGTGGCTAAGCTTAATAGCAATTCTTTTGTTTGTAGGATTAGTTTATTTGCTTGCTCCAATTTTAACGCCATTTATTATTGCCGCAGTACTTTCTTATATTGGCGATCCTTTAGTTGATTGGCTGGAAGTAAAAAAGTGGCCTAGAACATTAGCGGTCTCAGCTGTATTTTTTGTTTTAACATTAGTCGCTGTAATTTTCTTGCTTATTCTTATTCCTTTAATTGAAAAACAAATCATAATTTTAATTCATAAAGTGCCTGAGTATGCTGAGTGGATTCAGCAAACAATATTGCCGGTTGTTAATGAAAAACTTGGCGAAGCGAAAGTAAGTTTAGATTTACATAGTTTACAAGAATCTTTGAAATCAAACTGGCAGTCAGCGGGTGGTATTATGGCGCAGGTTGTAGGTTCGATAACACGTTCAGGTCTTGCTCTCTTTACAGGCGTTGCTAATCTAACATTGGTCTTTATTGTTTCATTTTATTTATTAAGAGACTGGGACCTTCTGGTTGAGAATATTCGCCAATTATTACCACGGAATAAAGAAAAGCTAGTTTCTTCACTTACAAAACAATCTGATGAAGTTTTAGGTGCCTTTTTTCGAGGGCAGCTTTTAGTGGTGCTTGCTTTAACCTTAGTGTATTCAGTTGGTTTAAGTATTGTTGGCCTGGAGCTCGCAATATTAATTGGCTTACTTGCCGGTGTTGTTAGCTTTGTTCCTTACTTAGGTTTCATTATTGGTGTTGTGGTTGCAGGCATTGCAGCTATTATGCAGTTTAATGATATTACTTATGTCATGTATGTGTTTATCGTATTTGGGGTTGGCCAAGCTTTAGAAGGTATGGTGTTAACACCTATCCTGGTTGGAGATAAAATTGGTTTACATCCCGTTGCGGTTATTTTTGCTATTCTTGCCGGTGGCCAACTATTTGGATTCTTTGGTATTTTATGTGCATTACCCGTTGCTGCTGTTTTAGCGGTTATAATAAGGCACATGCATAAAGAATATAAAGATAGCGCCCTATACAATAAAGTATAATAAAGCTTAGTGTTTAATAGTCGAACATAAATTTACCTCTCAATTCCATGGTAGCCAGTAGTGTGAGTATGCCTGAACAAATGTCTTTAAGTATCCAGTTATTGGATAATGCGCGATTTGATAATTATGTGGTAGGGCATAATGAAACGGCTGTGTATTCTATTAAGAACACAATGGAGCAATATGTGTTTTTATGGGGTAGTAGTGGTTGTGGAAAAACACATTTATTGCAATCACTTTGCCATGCCTATTCCCAAACGAATTTAAAAATAAGCTATTTGCCGCTAAACAATATGATGCTTACTCCTGGCGCATTTGAAAATTTAGAGTTAATGGATTTAGTTTGTTTAGATAACATAGAATTTGCTGCAGGTAACCCAATGTGGGAAGAAGAGCTATTTAATTTATATAATCGTTTGCGTGATGCAGATACTCGCTTAGTCGTTGCAGCTGAAAAATCCCCAACCGGTTTAGATTTTAAGTTGCCTGATCTTGCCTCTAGAATGTGTTGGGGGCCGGTGTATCATTTAAAAACATTAAATGATGAGGAAAAGAAAACCGCATTGCAACAGCGTGCTAAAAATCGTGGTTTGGAATTAGATGATAATGTAGTAGATTATTTAATTAAACGCAGCTCGCGCGACATGCAAAGTTTATTTGATTTATTAGACAAGTTAGACAAAGCATCACTAGTTGCTAAACGTAAGCTGACGGTACCGTTTGTACGAGAATTGCTGTAGATAAAGTATTTATATATGAGCCAGTCCCTCGGAAGCGCGCTGTTATTCGTAATGGCCGAGTTTGCTAGCGCAAACTCAGGCATAAGTGCGCGTACGAAAGACGCGCACTAAACAAGGAAGGAAAATTCTTATGTCTGAAACATTTACTGGAAGTTGCTTATGCAAAAAAACAACCTATAAACTTGTAGGCGAAGCGGTTCGTTTTTATCATTGCCATTGTGAGCGTTGTCGTAAATTAACCGGTACGGGTCATGCGTCAAATATAATGATTAAGCCTGCAGGTGAATTGCAATGGTTGTCAGGAGAAGAAAATTTAGGGCGTTATAAAGTCCCTGAAGCCGAACGTTTTTATAATTGTTTTTGTAAAGAGTGCGGCAGCCCAATGCCGCGAGTTGTTCCTGAATTAGGTGCGGTTATTATTGGAGCGGGTTCTCTTGATACAGAGCCATCAATAAAACCTCAAGCTAGAATTTTCTGGGACTCACGTACTCAGTGGTCTTGCGCTAATGATGGTTTAGAAACTTTTTCAGAGTATCCCACTGACTTTTGATTTTGGAACGTTAGTCCCCCTAATATTCAGTCATCAGTCTTCAGGTTCTAATTTCTGACCTAACTCACGTGATTTATGTCTTACATAAAGAATCGCACCAATAAAGAAAACCACACTTAAAAAAACTTCGATTAATGCTAATATTTTAATTGTCTGATCTTCATTTGCCCAAGCTTCAACAACACCATGCATAAAATAAAAAAGTATTAACATGCTACTCCATGCGTAAGTGTAGCGTTTACCATGGAGTATGCCACGTAAGGCAATGAGTAATGGTGTGAGTATAAAAATAAGAGCTAATGATGTTGTGGAGTTCTTAGGTGGATCGAAATAAATAATCCAGCTTGATAAAAGTATTAATAGTCCGAAGTAACTTACTACGGTTATAAGGTAATAGAAGTCTGGTTTAGAATTTATTTTAATCATTGTCTGTATTCAGTTTTAAAGCGATTTCAGCAACTCGTTTACCAAGTGCTTTTGCTAATATTTTTTCATCTTCACTAATCGGCATATCATGATTAGCGCCGGTAATATGGCTTGCACCATAAGGCGTTCCACCTGTAGATGTGGTATTAAGAGTGGTCTCTGAGTAGGGGATACCAACCAATAACATGCCATGATGTAATAGTGGCTGCATCATACTGAGTAATACTGATTCCTGTCCACCATGATAGCTAGAGCTTGAGGTAAAGACGGCTGCGGGTTTATTTATTAATTCACCCGAGAGCCAAATAGGTGTTGTGCTATCAATAAAATATTTTAACGAGGCACTCATATTTCCAAAGTATGCCGGACTTCCAATAATCAATCCGGCGCATTGTTTTAGATCATCAAGGGTTGCGTATAACGGCCCTTGATCGGGAATGCTATCCTGACTCGACTCAATAACCGTAGAGACAGGAGCTACCGTGCGCACACGTGCTTGAATTCCCGATACACTTTCTACGCCACGGTTTATATAATTCGCTAGTTCGGCTGTTGAGCCGTGTTTACTATCAAATAGTATTAGAATTTCAGAAGATGACATTATTACAGTATATCCAAAACACTAATCGGTGGGCGGCCAATAGCGACCTTGCCATCTTTAACAACAATCGGTCGTTCCATTAATTTCGGAAAATCTATCATAGCTTGAATAAGTTGGTCGTTAGTTAATTCAGGATTATCTAAATTATTATCTTTATACTCAGCTTCTTGCTTTCGCATCAGTTGGCGAGGTTCCATGTTTAAAGACTTTAGTATTTCAGTTAGGGTATCGAAGTCCGGTGGCGTTTTTAGGTATTCGGTTACTTCGGCGTTTACGCCTTTTTCTTCTAAGAGAGCAAGTGTTTCGCGTGACTTTGAGCAGCGTGGATTATGATAAATTTTTATAGACATTTTTCCCTCTCTAGAGACAAAACTAAGTAATGGAGACTGACTTTATTCTATTCTGAGTTACCTTGACAGATCTAGGTTCGAGTGTTATTTTTTTATAATATTCTACTTCAATTGTATAGATGTAGATATATTCGAAGCAGCACAGGTGATAATTGATTCAATGATCAAATTTGATCGAAATGCCCTCCAATTTAACTCATCCAAGTATTTACGAGTGTTTAGTAGCTTGCTTGCGGTTTTACTGTTATTTACTGCTTGTAGTCTTATTCCTCCTGTGCAGGAAATGAGTAATGCCCGACAAAGTGTACAATCTGCAAAGGATGCAGGTGCAGAAGACGTTGATTCTAAACGTTTTTCTAAAGCGAAGCAGCTTTTAGACCTTGCCTCTGAAAAAATGGATTCTGGTGAATATACCGAAGCCAGAAATTTAGCACTAGAAGCCCGTTCAATCGCAATTAAGGCTAGACAGGTTGCTGTTACGAAAAAGTGACAGCGTATTGCTTTATTCCAATTAAGCTTTTTTGGTTCTAATTACCGTCTTGACCTGCTATCAAGTCAATGATATTTTGACTCTATTTATAATTACATAAATTGTGGGGAGTAGTAACAATGAAATTAACCCAGTTATTAAGGAGTTCTGCATTAGTACTTGTAGCAACTAGCCTGATTATTGGTTGTGCCGGTACAACTGAAGAAGAACCTAAAAAAGACTCTGGTTCAGCTGCGGCTGCAATTGCATCTGCTGAAGCTGCTTATAAAATTGCACTGGACGAGTTATATGCTTGGCGCGATACCGGCAAGCTAATTAAGAAAGCAAAAAAAGCGCTAAAATCAGGCAAAGATGCGGATGCAATTAAATTGGCTAATAAAGCAAAAAAACAAGCTGAAGATGCCGTTGCTCAAAAATATTCAGAGCTTGATAGAATCAAAGACTTAATCGGTTCTTCTGAGCCAGAACAAACGTCTTCTGGAGATTATCAAGTTGTTAGAGGTGATAATTTATGGGATATTTCTGCAAAAGCTGAAGTTTATTCTAATCCTTATCAATGGCCTTTAATTTATAAAGCAAATAAAGATCAGATTAAAGATGCTGATTTGATCTACCCTGGGCAAAACTTAGCGATTGATCAAGGTGCATCATCAAGTGATATTGATGCTGCAGTTAACCATGCTAAAACTCGTGGTAGTTGGTCAATTGGTAATGTAGAAAGTTCGGATACTGATTATCTAGCTCAATAAATAATTTTTTGTATCATAAAGAAAGCTCCATTGATTATTCTCTGGAGCTTTTTTTATGAATAAGATTCAACTTATTGAATTTTTAAAAAAAGTTCTGAATCATTTTATTACGCATGAGTGTCTAAAATCCGCAGCGGCTTTATCGTTTACAACAATTCTTAGTATTGTGCCTATTGTTGCACTCTTATTCTTTTCTGTTAGCACTTTCATTAGTGATTCTGAAAATCAAACACTTATTCATAATACATTATTAAATTTCTTTTCACCTACAGCGGGAGAAGAATTACTATCGAAGCTTATTATGTTGGCCGAGCAGGCTTCCAAATTACGTACGTTTGGTTTAATTGCCTTAATCACAACGGTCTTACTGGGATTGAATACAATCGATCTAACGGTAAATCGTATTTGGAATATTCAACGCTGTAAAAGAACCTTGTTTAAGTTAGCTCTTTATTTACTTGCACTAATGATGGTTCCGGTTTTAGTCGGTCTTAGTATTTCAGTGAGTACGTATTTCTTTTCAATTGCAATTCTAAAAGATACGATTGTTGATAGCTCTCTGCACTTCCTTCTTATCAACTTTAGTCCTTTTATTGCGATATGGATTGCATTTGCAAGTATTTATAAATGGGTTCCTAATACTAAAGTTTCTACGACGTCAGCTTTTTTAGGCGGCTTGATTGCCGCTATTTTATTTGAATTAGCCAAGATTATATTTTTAATGTATATCCGCTACTTTCCTTCATATGATTTAATTTATGGTGCATTCGCTGTATTACCATTATTTTGTTTATGGATATATATTTCATGGGTCATAGTGTTAGTTGGTGCAGTATTAACATATAATTTCTCATTCGCATTTAATGGTATGCTAACAAGTAATACTAAATGAACATTATTAAATAATAGCTGTCCTAGTATTTAACCTCACAGCATTCAGATTTTAATTATAAAAAGGATTTCAGACTCTTGTATTTTTTAAAAAAAACGTTTTCTTCATTTTTTATAATTCTTGTAATTTCATTGTATGCCCAGGTGGCACATTCAGAACAAGCAGACTTAGTTTTACTCGATTTAAAAGGGAAACAAGTTAAAGTATCCGATTATAAAGGGAAGTGGGTAATTGTGAATTATTGGGCGACATGGTGCCCACCTTGTGCAGTAGAAATTCCAGAGCTTAATGCTTTTCATAATAAGCATAAGAATAAGGATGCAGTGGTTGTTGGTGTTAATATTGAAAAAGGAGAACTGGAATACGTAAAAGAGTTTTCTGCTGATTTTAAAATTAGTTATCCTATTCTGCAGGCTTTAGACCCGGCGAACTCCCCTTATGGTCAAGTGAGAGCTTTACCAACAACATTTATTCTTAATCGTAAAGGTGAGTTGGTTAAGAAAATCGTTGGAGCTGTCACTATGGAGCGTTTAGAAAATATAATAAATGCTAAATAATTTTAGTAAGAGAAATTAATTGTTAAAGCGTAATTGTTGTTGAGTCCACTGCTGGAAGATTTTTTCTTCTTTCTCAATTTCATCAGAGTTAATTAGACCACGTCTAAGAGCAACTGAAACAGCGCGCGCCCTTATATTGAGATGCTTCGAATCATTATTTTCAGCCGCTACACCAAGCTTAAGATAGAGTGTTTTAAGTCTATTTTGAGCGCCCCGATGAGATAAGAAACGTCTTTGAGCAATAAGCTTATCAGTGAGTCCAAGGGATATATCAACAAGCACTTCGTAATCAGTGTCACTTAGTCCACTATCGGCTTGTAGAGCTAGGTTTCGAGTAGGCCGAAGTTTGGGATCGATCCAACATTGTTCTTCTATAAATACGGCTGAAACTGCTTTAAGTAATATAGTAGAAGTATTATCTTTTAATACATAACCATAGACGGTTTCTTGAGGGATAATCTTGATTAAAGACCGGATATAAGTTTCATCCCCATAGTTCGACCAGAATAAGATTTTAGCATCGGGTCTTTCTTTCCAAATATTTTTTGCTAGAGTAACGCCATTCATTAAAGGCATTTGCAGATCTGAAATAATTTGAGGACAATCTTGCTTGATCGCTAACTCAATTGCTTGTAAAGGGTCTTCAGTTAATGAAAGTTTATACTCACTTAAATGTTGAGTTAGAAATTCTTGATCGCGGGGATTATCTTCAGCAATGATAATAGTGTTGTGTAGACGATTATCTTTAGACATATGCGGGTGTTTGATCTTCCAATGAGTTATGGGCTGAATCATTTTTTAGTTCTTGATTTAATACAATTTTAAAGCATGTGCCTGTGCTAAATCTAGATGCTTGCCATGTTGCTTTAGTATCTAAAATACTGGCTCTTTGTTTAATGGATAACATACCTATATGTCCAATAGGCTCAGCCGAAGTAAAGTCGAATCCGCAACCATTGTCTTCAATGGTCAGTACAGAGCGTGAATTAATTGTTTTAAAGACCAGTTCGAATCTATTACAGTGGGCATGTTTTAATATATTGTTTATTACTTCTATTGATATACGGTAAAGATGTAAACATTGTTTGGGTGATAGAGATGATTCAATGTCGTCGTCAATTTGTATAAAAAAATCAATATTCTGAAAAGAAGACAGTTTCCGAGAGATATAGTCATTTATTGAAGCCTCAAGTCCTAAAATATCTAGAGAATGAGGAAATAAATCATTTATTAGAGAACGTAAATCTGTATTGAGTCTTTCTAAAGTATTATCGATATTCTTAAGTTGTCGTTGCGGATCATCCGAATTATGTGACTGATCAATTTCGCGCCTTAATTGAGTTATTTCTGATAAAAACTGATCATGAATATCCATTGCTATACGTTGTCGTTCATCTTCTGCCGCTTGCAGAATATTCTCACTATCAATCGAGTCGTTAAGCCTTTGTGACATTTTAGTTAGCTTATTAGAAATTTCATCCAATTCATCGTGTTTATCATTAATGTTTATTAGACCTTTGCTATCAGCTTGTAAAATACTGGAGGCTTGTTGACTAATCGAGGCTAGTCGTTGTTTTAGATTTTTACTTACGAGTCCTGCAATTATAAGGGCAATAAGCGTTGCACTCGCTAAAACAATAATTACGACATTAGTTAGTTTCGATGTGATTTGAGTTATATCTTGATTCGAATTTATATATAGTGCACGTTTTTTCGATTGAAGTATATTATAGATATAATCCAGTTTAGGGCTAAGAATTTGTAATGCTTTGATTGAAGAAAGAATATTTATATCTTCAGAATAATTCGTAGATTTTATGGTTTGAGAAAATAAAGATAAATCTTTAGTTGAGACTTTGCCTTTAATATCTGAAGAAGTAAGGCTGGACGCTAAAAATTGAGACTGTTCTATGTAGTTAAAAAATAGCTCCTCTCGCTTGTCTGAATCAGCTTTATACTTTGATAATTCATTAAGAATATCTTGCATCTGATAAGTTGCTGATTTAGCGATTTTAAGTTGGTCGGTTGCTCTTGCCCATTCTCTGACCGTATCATTTTGCTCAGAGATGTCATTTAGGTATATAAGCGAGAAAATCAGGATAAAAACAATAGGTATTGCTAGAGCAAGTGGCGCTGCAAGAATTTGAATATTGAGAGGTAAACTTCGCATAGTTTAGTATTTATTGGTTCATTATTTAGAATCGTATAATGTATAATAGTGTACTTTGGTGTTTTTTTAACTGTGCATGCACACAGTGCGAATGTTTACAGTAGCTTATATGCTTAATGAACACAATATCTAGAGGTTCTTCATGAAAATTCGCTACATACTTATGCTTATTATTAGTCTTAGTTTGCCTAATATTGCTTTAGGCCAAGAAAACATTAATAAAGAAGAGATTAAAAATGATGCCCCTCGTGACCCGTATAAGTACTTTTTTAATGAAACTTGGGGTGATTTAAAAGAAGAGCTTGCTAAAGCTAAGGCACAGGGTAAAAAGGGTGTTTTCGTATTCTTTGAAATGGATGAATGCCCATTTTGTCACTTTATGAAAACGAATATAATAAATCAAAAAGTAGTACAGGATTATTATAGAAAAAAATTCTTGAATATTGTTGTTGATATTGAAGGTGATATCTTTATTAAAAATTTTAAAGGTAAAAGTTTAAAGCAAAAAGATTTTGCCGTTCGTGAAAACAGAGTTCGGGCAACACCTGTTATGGCTTTCTTTAATTTTGAAGGTAAACGTATATTTCGTTATACGGGGAAAGCATCGGGTGTTGATGAGTTTTTGCTGATGGGTGAATTCGTTGAAAATAAAATATACGAAAAAATGTCATTCACTCGCTACAAACGTCAACAACGTAAAAAATAATATTGTATAAATTAGACATTCTTTTGTATTAATTATGGTCTCTCACGTAAAAATTATAGTTTTTAGTTTTTTTCTTATTTCATCAGTTTGGGCTGAGGAAATACAGAAAAAGAATATCCCTGAACCATTACAATTGAGTGATGCTTTATCTTTTTCAGAAGAACCTCACCCTCATCTGTCAACGGCTAATTTTAATATCCAAGCTGCTCTTAATAGTAAAGATGAAGCAGAATCAAAAAATAATATTAATGCTTTTCTAGAGGGGCGATTACGTTATATAGAACCTTCAGATATATCAGAGACTCAGAGTAATGATGATCATCGCGCTGGAATCATTGTGAGTAAAACCCTTTACGATTTTGGTCGTACCGGTGCAAGCATACATTCTGCGGAACAAAATATTAAAACACATGTACTGAATAAAACACGTGTAGTACTAGAGCGACGACTTGATATTATGACAAAATTCTTTGATGTGATTCTGGCTGATATGAATTTTTATCGTTATAACGAAGAAATGGCCACGGCATTTATATCTCTTGATCGTTTGAAAGATCGATTAAAATTAGGTCAAAAATCTGACATAGATGTTATGAAGCAAGATGTTGAATATAATCGAGTACGATACCTTCGAATTAAAAGTCAAAATGAACAGCGAAAAACACGAGCAAAATTGGCTGTCGCATTAGGACGTCCCGGAGAGCTTTCAGCTACAATCTCAAAACCTGTACTAAAGAAAATTAATAGTAAATTACCTGACGTTGAAGTACTACAAAAACTAGCTTTAGATAATAACCACATACTTAAATCACTTAATTCTAAGTTATTAACTGCTCGTGCAAATATAGACTTAGCTAGAAATTCAGATAGTCCCACATTGAGTTTGGAAGCAGGTAGTTATGCTTATTCTCGAGAAAGAAGCAGCCACGATGAGTTACAAGTTGGTGTTGTATTACGTGTGCCACTATTTGGAGGACATCGATCAGATGTCATAGTAGCGCAGGCTTTAAATAAAGTTCATTTAATTGAAGCTGATATTGCTCTAGCTAAAACTAAACTTTCTGCAGATATATTAAATCAATGGCTGGAATATGATTCTTTGAGAGGCAAGTTGTTGCAAATGAAAGCCTTAACAGATTATCGTGAAATTTATTTAGATCGTAGTCGTGCATTATATGAAATGGAAGTGAAAACTGACCTAGGTGATGCGATGGTAAGAGTATCAGAGGCTGAGCGTGAGTATTTGCAAACACAATATCAGATGATGTTGGCGCTTACTAAATTAGAATTAGAGCTTGGTGTACAACTTGATGATTCATTAGAAATTAGCAGTAACTATAAAAATACTATGGACACAACACCCTTAACTAAAAAGGAAAACAACAAATGAAAAATATCATTCTTATTGGCGGGATAATTTTTTCATTGAGTAACAATATCGCATTTGCGAAGGAAAAATTAGAAGCCACAGTTGATTGGGATCAACGAGTAGAGCTAACAATACCTGTACAAGGCATTGTTAAAAAGGTGAATGTAAATGCCGGGCAAATTGTCAAGAAGGGGGATGTACTGGTAGAGCTCGACACTCGAATTTTATCGGCTAATTTACGTAAAGCGAAAGCGCATGTTACTAGTCTAAATGCTACATATAAAGAAGTTAAACGTGAGTTAGATCGCGCCATAGAATTATATGATAGAACAGTTTTGTCGGATCATGATTTACAGGTAGCAAAAAATAATGAAATTGTAGCAAAAGCCAATCTCGAAGATGCTAAATCAAATCACGTAAAAGCTAAAGTTGAACTCGAAATTTCCTCGTTAGTCGCGCCTTTCGATAGTATTATTCTGAAGCGTGATGTTGAAGTTGGTATGGCTATCATAAACCGTGATGTGTACCAGAAATTAATTACACTCGCTTCTAGTAAAAACTATTTAGCAAAAGCTAGCATTACAGCCACTCAAAATGATTTGGTTAGTATTGGGCAAGAAGTTAAAGTTGTACATATAGGTAAAACCTACAACGCAAAAGTTGTAGCAATCGAATACGGAATAGATAGCTCTGTGGCTAAATCAACACTTGTGGTTATGTTCACTAGTAATAACAAAAAAATACATGCAGGTACAACCGTAACGATTGAGTTTTAACTTGATAGTATGTCGACATATTTTAGTTTCAGGAAAAGTACAAGGTGTCTTCTACCGTGACAGTACATGCCAGCAGGCGCAGAATTTAAACTTAAGCGGTTATGTCAAGAATTTAGCAACTGGCCAAGTTGAAATTGAAGTTTGCGGTGAGCAATCTAATATCGAAGAATTTCAGAAATGGTTATGGAAAGGTCCAATCATGTCTAAGGTTGAAAACATTCAACTGCAAGGCATATCAATAATGAACTATTCTACGTTTGATATACGCTAACGCTTCCTTTAGTATATGCCTAAATCTTAAAGCTTGTATAAGCCTCTATGTAATCGGACTTTCTGAATGAGGTGATGATTTAAGTTCATGTGAGTGCTCTTCCTGAAATTCATCGACTTTTGTAGCTGCTTCACTTACACGTTCAAATCGAGCGATATGAAATAAGGCATCACCTTCATTTACCAACGGTAAATTTGTTTTACCTATAACGATACCATTACAGTGAGAAAGAACTTGCTCTTCCATTTGACCAAAAGGATCAGCGATCATACCTAGTAAGGTACCCGTTTTAACTCTACTACCGAGTGCCACCATTGTTCGTAAAATTCCACTGTCAGGTGCGCGAACCCATGAGCTAGAGCGAGCAACCATAGGTTCAATATATTTACTTGATTTACGAGAAGGCGTTGGCAACATCTCTAGTGTGCGCATAACATTTATAATACCCTTAACCCCAGCGCGAATGGATACTTCATCAAAGCGTAACGCTTCACCAGCTTCATACAACAACATAGGAATTCCATGTTCTGCAGCCGCTTCCCTTAGAGAGCCATCGCGTAAGTTTGATGAGATGATAACTGGCACGTTGAAGGCTCTGGCTAATTTATTTGTTTCTTCATCATCCAGATTGGCTCTAATTTGAGGTAGGTTATCACGGTGGATTGCACCAGTATGGAGATCAATACCATGGGTACTCTGACAAACAATTTCATTTATAAATAAATACGCAAGTCTTGCCGCAATGGAACCTTTTTCCGAACCAGGAAAAGAGCGATTTAAATCACGTCTATCAGGCAAGTAACGGGAATGGTTAATTAAACCATGAACGTTAACAATGGGAACGGCAATAATAGTGCCCTTTAATCGCTTTAGAGCAGGGAGCTTAAGCAATCGACGAATGATTTCGACACCGTTGATTTCATCTCCATGAATTGCAGCACTTATAAACAGGCGAGGGCCTGGCTTTTTACCTCGTATGACGTGTACCGGCATGGTCATGGGTGCATGTGTGTATAAACGACCAGCAGGCAAATCGACAGTTATACTCGTTCCGGGAAGGATTGTAGTGCCATTTATTATTAAAGGTGTATTATCCATTATCATTCATCGTAGTTAACAAACTTATATAAGAGTCACTACTAAAGAATAGCAGTACTTGCATGAAATTCATAAGTATTTTCAATACTTGATTAATCTTGTTTGTTGATTAGTTTTTCAGTTAGGTTATCAATTTTTTGATGTAATCGCATTATTTCCAAATCGCTTTTTAAGCTCACTTTGTAATTTTCTGTTATATCTAAACGATCCTTAGCTGCCTGCCTATTTTGAGTCATCATGATGATGGGTGCTTGTAAAGCTGCTAACGATGAAAGAACGAGGTTAAGAAGAATGTATGGATAAGGATCAAAAGCTTCTTTAGGTGAGACTAAATAGAGTGAATTAATTGACATCCATGAGATGAGTACAGTAAAAAAAATAATTATAAAGGTCCATGAGCCCCCAAATGCAGAAATTCTATCTGACAGACGTTGACCAAAAGAAAGCTGTTCATGGAAAGTAGTATTTACATTTTCAGCAATAGGCGCAGAGTCAGCAATACTATCTATTACATTTTGTTCTGTTTGGGCTAAATTATTGTAGGGAGTACCTAGTAACGATTTAGCAAGATTTTCAATATATTTTTTCATTTGGTAATTCTCCGTGTAGAATTTATATATTTATTAATTCAATTTACTTAGTGTTTAGATGTAAGTTGCACTTATAAATGTTACTAATTATATCTTTATTTTTTTATGACTTTTATTTTCCCCAAATAGTTTCAAATATTTGTAGTCCGTTAATTTTTTGAGTTTATAACTTGAAAACGTTAGAACAAGCGCTGCAGTAATAAGGTGCGCTTCCGGATAGATTAAAATAAAAGAACCAAGACGCTCAAATTCTAATATAGGTATACAAAAAATAGCGATAACAACGGTAACGCCCAGTCGTATTAACGCCGCATGAGGGCTTGCTTCATCCATATAACTATAAAACCGATCAACTACCGAGACAAGAATAATCGTTGGCAACAGTATGATATTGCCGCCCATATTCATTGAAAAATATGACATAGCTGAAACACTTAACACCATACTCATAGCAACAAAGGTGAAAATAAGTGATAGCCGAGGAGTACGTGGTAAACTTTTTGGGAGGACTGCTCGTCCAGCCAATGCTAGAAGGATAATAACGCCAGCAATAACTAATGTGACAGTCATTTCTGCATAGACCATCGCTAAAGCAAGTAAAGGTGCGGTAAAGGTGCCATATGGAAAAAAACCAAGTACGTGTCGAATAAAGGCTACAAACAATACACAAAAAGGAAGTATTAATAATTTCTTAAGGGCATCTTTAGTTTCGATATCAAGTCGCCTTAAATCGAAAATGTCAAAGAAATCTTTTTCCTGCTCAAGACTTGAAACACTAAGCAGATCGGTATCTTCAGATACTGAAAACTCAGTGGAAATTATTTTTCCATTTTCAATATTGAAAATTTTTGGCGAATCATAAGCAAATGTGACATAGGTATTAGGGACGCTTGCTTCATAGCCTTTTTCAGGGTCATAGGCTTGCCAGATATTATCCTTGCCATATATTTCAACCCAGAAATAAGGTTGAAGGGGCTTTGTTTCTTCGAGAATAAAGCCTGTAACAAGTCTTGCAGGAATATCGCTTAGTCGACTTAAAGCTACCATTAGTTGCGCGCGCGCCAATGTTGTTGCTTTATTAGATGTAATAACCTTGTTTAAATCGTTATATAAAAAATTACTACTTTTGATCAATTTATTCGTATGCTGAAAAATTTTATGACTTAATTCAGGTTTGCTATTTGCATCACGCGATAAAAACTCCTTTAATAATACGACATCAGGCAGTGATAAGTTTAAACATGAGACAGGTACCAAGTAATTTTCTCGTTGAGCCGAGGTCATTTCAGGTTTGATGGCGGTTAGCGGCAATGGGTCTTTGCTTATATGAACCAGATACTCGTATATTATTTCAGTTGTACCGGTTGCAGTCGCCTTTGTGCGTGCCTTACCAGGGCTCGATTTGATAGCAAGTAAAACTTTTAGGTTTGGGTGATAGACTTTTTGACTAATAATACGAACACTTTTAAGCGATTTAGGTTTGGCACTATAAATTAGTGTTATATCTTTATTGACCTCGAATTTCCCTGTTAATGAAATTTTCCAGGCAGTATCTTCTGTCAGTACTCGATTGGCATCAAAAATAAGCCAACGTAACCCCATCAGCAGAACACTGGCAGTAATAAAGCTGATAATCAGCACCCGCTTTGTCTTTTGTTCGCCAAATAGTTTTTTAATCATATATATGGTGCTCTAATGTTATTTATATGGTAAAAATCACTTCTACTAAGTTGACTAATATATCTTAGAATGATGGTTTAGGTATATCTATATGTTATTAAAACAGTTTATCTTTATTGTATTTGTTTCTTTGGGACTATCTGGGCAGGTTACTGCCACCGATTTGATTACGGTCGGTTGGTTAGAAGAAGTACAGGTTGATAACTCTGAGTATTGGTTAAAGGCTAAACTTGACACTGGTGCTGATAACTCATCAATTAATGCTGAAGAAGTTACTGAATTTCTAAAAGATGGTAAATCGTGGGTTAAGTTTTCCATACAAAACGCATGGAATAAAAAACATATAATAATTAAACCTGTGCTTAAAACCTCACGTATTAAAATGAAAAATGGAGGTGTTCAAAAGCGTTTGGTTATTGAACTTAAAGTTCGCCTTGGCAGTATTTCTAAGCAAGTAAAAATGAATTTAGTAGATCGTAGCCATTTTAAATATCAGCTACTTATTGGAAGAAGTTTTTTGAGACCAGATTTTTTAGTAGACTCAAGCAAAACATTTACGCTAACAGGCCGATGACAAAAAATAAAATTTCAGATAAAGCGATTATAGGCTGGAGGGAATGGTGTAGCTTCCCTGAACTTGGTATTGATAATATAAAAGCCAAAATTGATACTGGTGCAAGAACATCCGCCTTACATGCTTTTAATATTGAAGAATTTAATATTGATGGTCAGAAAATGGTGCGTTTTAAAATTCACCCGTTACAAAAAGATAATGATTTCATCGTCATTTGTGAAGCGGCTGTAATTGATACACGTGAAGTAACGGATTCAGGTGGCCATTGTGAAAAACGATTTGTTATTGAAACACCGATTACAATTGGAAATCAAACTTTTTCAATAGAAGCAACACTAACCGATCGTGATACTATGAAATTTCGTATGCTATTAGGCCGTACGGCACTAGAAAGTAATTTTGTTGTCGATTCCAGTAAATCTTATGTTTTATCTAAAAAACTAAATAGCAAGAAAGGTATTGAAAAATGAAAATTGTAATTTTATCAAGAAACCCGAAGTTATATTCAACACAACGACTTGTTGAAGCGGCCACTGAACGTGGGCATGAGCCAGTAGTTATGGATACGTTACGTTGCTATATGAATTCTAATTCCTCAAAGCCATCGATACATTATAAAGGTAAAGATGTATTAGATGTGGATGCGGTTATACCAAGAATAGGTGCGTCAATAACTTTTTATGGTTGTGCGGTATTACGCCAGTTTGAAATGATGGGCGTTTATCCGCTTAATGAATCAGTTGCTCTATCTCGTTCACGAGACAAATTACGTTCAATTCAGCTGTTATCTAGAAAAGGCGTTGGTATTCCAATAACCGGTTTTGCTAACCGTCCGGATAATATTAAAGACTTAATCAAAATGGTCGGTGGTGCGCCTTTGGTAATTAAATTACTTGAAGGTACCCAGGGTATCGGCGTGGTGTTAGCCGAAACTCAAAAAGCGGCAGAAAGTGTTATGCAAGCGTTTATGGGGCTTAACACTAATATTCTAGTTCAAGAATATATAAAAGAGGCAGGCGGCGCCGATATTCGCTGCTTAGTGGTCGGTGGTAAAGTTGTTGCTGCGATGAAACGACAAGGGCCTGAAGGAGAATTTCGTTCCAACTTACATCGTGGCGGTTCAGCTGAGATTGTTAAATTAACGCCTGAAGAACGAAAAACGGCTGTCAGTGCAGCTAATATAATGGGATTAAATGCATGCGGCGTGGATCTTCTGCGGTCATCTCGTGGTCCAGTTGTTATGGAAGTTAACTCTTCTCCGGGCTTAAAAGGTATAGAAGCTGCAACGGGCAAGGACGTTGCGGGCATGATGATAGAATTCATTGAAAAAAATGCTAAGCCACATAAAACAAAGACAAAAGGGAAAGGTTAAAAAGAAAATACACATTTATTTTTTCTTAGATTTAAGATTAGATTATTTTTAATAAAGTGAAAGATAATTTTTTATGAATAAATTATTATTTAAATTCCGTCAACGTAATAATCTAGAATCCCGCGACATATATTATAAAGTTTTTTTCTTGTTTTGATTACTTGCCTGTCTGTAGACTCCCTGATAGTTCATATTAATTTTAGTGAATAATGATTGAGGGTGTTTGGACATGAAAAAAAGAATATTTAATACGTTGAGGACGATCATACAAGACGTTAATGATGCTTCCGGATTAGAGCAAGCTCTCAATATTATTGTTCAGCATACACGTGCAGTAATGAAAGTCGATGCCGTTTCAGTTTATTTCCGGAATAATCAAAACGATCAACTTGTCTTAATGGCGACGGATGGTCTGAATCAGGCTGCAATTGGTAATATAAAATTTGACCTTGACCAAGGCTTGGTCGGCTTAGTGTTGAAGCAAACCGAACCAGTCAATATTAAAGATGCACATTCACATCCTGATTATTGCTTTGTTACAGAAACTGATGAAGCGAGATTTCATGGTTTTCTTGGTGTGCCCATTATTCAACATCGTGAGGCGCTTGGCGTTTTAGTTGTACGACAAACCAAACAACGCCGTTTTTCTGCAGATGAAGAAACTTTTTTAGTAACCCTGGCGGCACAACTTGCCGGAGCTATTTCACATGCAGAAAAGATAGGCGAATTATCTAAACTTAATAAAAATATGCATCAATCCCTTGCTCTGAAAGGTATGGGGGGGTCGCCTGGTATTGCTATCGGTATGGCTCAAATTGTATTCCCATCGGCTAATTTGGATGCTGTTCCTGATAACCATATTTCTGAAAACGAAATTGAAGATAATATCAATGCCTTTACAAGTGCAGTAGCGAATGTCGAAAAAGAATTTCAGACTCTTTCAAGTAAAATGGAAGGCGCTATCTCTAGTGAAGAGCTAGCTTTATTTGATGTATTTGGTTTGATGTTAAAAAGCGACTTACTAATAGCTCCAATTATTGGTCGCATTAAAGCGGGTCAATGGGCGCAAGGTGCTTTACGAGATACCATTGCAGATCATGTGAAACAATTTAACGCGATAGAAGATGCATATTTACGTGAACGTGCTGTTGATATAAAAGATTTAGGACGTCGTATTTTAATGCATTTACAACTGCGCGAAGTTCCACAGATTGAAACGACAGGGCCTGTGGTGCTTGTTGGAGAAGATATTGCTGTCTCTCAATTTTCTGAAGTATCACTAGCAAACCTTGTTGCGATTGTATCTATAAACGGCTCGGCTTCGTCTCATGTAGCCATATTATCTAGAGCTTTAGGTATACCTTCTGTCGTGGGTGTAGATGATTTACCTGTGCAGTATATAGAAGGGCAAGAGATTGCCGTAGATGGATACAGCGGTCAGATTTATGTGAAGCCAACACAGACTATACGCGATGAATTTAATCGTTTAATAAATGAAGAAAAATCATTGAATGACGAGCTAAAAGCGTTAATTGATAAGCCGTCTATTACTTTAGATGATGTGCAAGTACCACTCTATGTTAATACAGGTTTATTAGAAGATATTACGCCATCATTACAATGTGGCGCTGAAGGTGTAGGTCTATATCGTACTGAAATTCCTTTTCTGATTCATAATGGCTTTCCTGGCGAAGATGAGCAGTCAGAAATTTATAAACAGGTTTTACAGCGTTTTGCTCCACGCCCCGTGACTATTCGTACCCTGGATATAGGGGGTGATAAGGCCTTACCTTATTTTCCTATAGAAGAAGACAATCCGTTTCTCGGTTGGCGTGGTATAAGAATTATGCTCGATCATCCTGAAATATTCTTGACCCAAATTAGAGCAATATTAAAAGTAAATAAGTATGAGAATAATTTACGTTTAATGTTCCCGATGATATCCGATGTAAGCGAAGTTGATGACGCTATTGTGTTAATTAAAAGAGCACACAATGAGTTGTTATCTGAAGGCATTGATGTTCCATATCCAATACTAGGAATAATGATCGAAGTGCCCTCTGCAATTTATCAAATAAAGGCATTTTCGAAGAGAGTAGATTTCTTTTCAATTGGTAGTAATGATTTAACTCAGTATCTGTTAGCCGTTGATAGAAACAACAAACAAGTCGCTAATTTGTATAACAGCATGCACCCATCGGTCTTAGCTTCAATTAAACTAATCATTGATACGGCTCACAAACATAAAAAACCTGTCAGTGTATGCGGTGAAATGGCCGGTAATCCTGTATCAGCATTAGTTCTTGTGGGAATGGGGGTTGATAGCTTGAGTATGAGTGCAGGGAGTTTATTACGGGTGAAATGGATGATTCGAACTTTTACAAAGGCTCAAGCAAAACAATTGGTCTATACTGCTTTAAATATGGAATGTCATTCCGAAATTAATACATTATTCAAGAATGCATTAATTGACGCAGGATTATCTGGTTTGATACAAGCAGGAAACTGATAGTAATCTAATTCGTATTAATATTGAAATATTAATGAAAAGGTAAATTATAGTTTGTTTGAATACATAGGCAACATTTTAGAGGAAATGAATAACCGAAAATTTTTGTTTGTTATTTCGTGTTGTAGTATTTTGTTAGGAGTATTAGATTTTATTATAGGGGCTGAATACTCATTTTCAGTTTTTTATACCATACCTATAATGATTGCAACTTGGTATGGTGGCAAAGCCATTGGCTTGAGCATTGCTGTTTTCTCATCTCTTATTTGGCTTGCTGCTGATATTGCAACTGGAAACCCTTATTCGAATAGTTTTGTTCCGGTTTGGAATACTTTTGTGCGATTAGCTTTTTTTATTATAATTTTAAAATTGTTATTAATTACCCATGAAAAGTTAAGAATTGAAGAAAGTTTAGCTGATACAGATCTTTTAACTGGATTGGCAAATCGTCGATTTCTTTTGGAACAGCTTGAAAGAGAATACACGAGAGTTCGTCGTACGTTAGAACCTTTAACGATTGCATTCATAGATTTAGATAACTTTAAATATGTTAATGATACTAATGGGCATGAAGAAGGGGATGAATTATTGAAAATAGTATCGGCAACTTTTATTGATAATATAAGAAAGTCTGATTTTGTATCACGTATCGGCGGTGATGAATTTGTAGTTTTGTTTCCTATAATAAAAAAAGAAGCAGTTTTTCCTATGTTAGAGAAATTACAAAAGAGTCTTTTAGATAGTATGAAGTCAAAGGGTTGGCCAGTTACATTCAGTATCGGTGCTATAACTTTTTTTGATGCAATGGATTCTAGTCGGGAAATGCTTAAGAAGGTTGATGATTTAATGTATGAAGTAAAAAAATCAGGTAAGAATAATATTCGTTATATTGAATGGCCTGAAAAAACTTCTCACAATACATGATGTAAAGACAATAGTACTATCATGCATTTAAAGAAATCACCGCTTAATCGTTGATATTGAGGGTAATTACAATCCTCCTGGAATAATTATTTGAGTTTCATTTAGAACTCAATCATATGACAGTTCTTTTTCTAACCTCTTTTTCTCTAGGTAATCTTCAAGCTTTCTCCTTGTATCAAGCTTGTTAGGATTAGATTTTTCTTTGTCTGAATAAAATTCTGATGAGTCGGCACGGTCATCTTTGATATCATCGTCATTAAATTCAGTAGTGTGTATATTGTTCATTTCGTTTACCTTCATAAGTACATCCAAATCATAAATAACAAATGGGATTATTTATATTTATAGAATGTAAGTGGATTTTGTCAATAGGATTTATGATGAATATTTTAGATTAACCCCATTGGTTTTATCAATGAATAGTACTATGTAAATATATTTGTATAAAAAACTGGATGTTATATTAATTTAAAATCAAAAAACCCCCGCTCTTCGAGCGGAAATTTATTGATTTTATCATTCCATAGTGCTTCTTTACTGGAAAATTAGAGCCTATTTTTTAGCTTTCTCTTTATTCGCTTTATTACATGCCTTCATGAAATCGGCCTTATCTTTTGTATCTTTAAATTTCATTTTTTTAGCTTGTTTGTTACAGCTAACTTTTGATACTTTAGTTGTATCTTTTACTTTTTCAGCAAAAGCTACTGATACAGAACCAAAGCTGAAGATGGCTGCAAGTGCAAGAATAGCTATTTTACCTTTCATGGTTTAACTCCAAATAATTAAAATTTTAATGTCCACATAATTGTGTGAAGCAGAAACTATTTAGTTTGTAGTGGATTGTAAAATGAATTATTCAAATGTTAACGATTGAATAAATCGATTGATGATTTTAATCAATCGTTATTATGAATATTTATCACTGGAAGTTTTTAATATCTTGGTCTTTAATCACTTTTCTAAACTAAAGGTGGTGAAACATGAAAAATATTATCTCTGTTATTGTTATTACGTTTTTATCTTTTTCTGCATATGCTGCAGAAGCTCAAGACGAGCAATCTGTGAAAGTATGTAAGGAATTAGCTCAAACTCACAATCTTGAAAACCAAGAAGCTCAAGACTATGTCAGTCAATGTGTAAAAGATATTGCTGAAGTAGAAGCTGAAGAACGTAAAAAAGCAAAATCTTAAGGTATATTGGTAGGATTTAGTGGATCTCTTTTCCATTAAATCCTACTATTACACACTATGGATATAGATGAATTAAAGACGTTTCTAGAGGTTCACCGTACTCGACATTTTGGTCAGGCGGCTGAGAACTTGTATGTTAGTCAGTCGACTGTCAGTGCTCGTATTCGTCAACTTGAGCAAAGTCTTGGGGTTTCACTTTTTACGCGAGAACGAAATAATATTCAGCTGACCGGAGCTGGAAAAAAATTACTAGTTTATGCTGAATCCATTTTAACATCATGGACACGGGCACGATTCGAAATTGGTACTGAAGATGAGGGGCAAATCCCATTAATTATTGGAGGTGTCGCAAGTTTATGGGATATTAATTTACAATCCCTTTTAAATTATTTACATGAAAGTTTGCCTGAAATAGCGTTGTATGCTGAAACAGATAGTCCCGATATATTTATACGTAGAATATATGAACAAACTATGGATATGGCCTTCATTTTTGATGCACCACAAACGACCGACCTTGAAATAATCGAAGTTACCCACGTTCCTCTTGTTATGGTGTCTTCGTATCGAGGGCTAACGGTTAATGATGTGTTTACGAATGAGTATGTGTTAGTTGACTGGGGGACATCATTTGCAACAAGTCATGCACGACATTTTCGAGATGCTCCATCTCCTACGATACGGATTGCCTTAGGTCGTCTGGCAAAGGAATTTATTCTTTCACAAGGTGGAACAGCATATTTACCTGAGCCTATGGTTATTGAGCATATTGAGAATAATACACTTCATTACGTGAAAGATGCCCCTGTGATTGACCGATTGGCATATGCTGTAATTAACCCTAATAATCAAAAACAAGAGCTTATTAAGCATGCTCTAAACTTCTTTAACCTTGAAAATTCCAAAGTACAACGTATTTACTAGACTGTACTATTTCTCAATTGACGGGCTATTAAATTTGGCTTATTGAATGTCGATATTGATGTTATAATATCAACAATTATTGCTGGAATGAGTCTTTTTTCGCCTGTTTATTGGCCGTTCACTTCATCTCAGCTTACCTCGGTTTGGTTTCAAGTCATAAATCACTTTTAACCAAACGAATGAATAATCTAATCAAATTAGTTAGATAGTAAATATCTATAGTCGATAGTAACTATAGTGTCATATGCTATTCTTTAACTCGTAGATTGGTTTTTAATGAAAAAATTCCGGACAAAATAATATGGCAACTAGTAAAAAGTATGACTACCGCGTAGCTAAGAATCGGAAAGACTGGAAAGTTGAGATTATAAGACAGGTAACCTCATCTAAAACGGTCGTCTCTAAAAGACAGGCTGGCTTTGCGACTGAAGAAGAAGCTAAAGAGTGGGGCGAAAAAGAATTAAAATCCTTCGCCGAGAATCTTGCTGAAAAGAATAAACGACATGGCAAACAGCGTGAATTGAGAAATGAAAAAGAAGCTGATGAAGCTCAAGCAGCATTGGAATCCAAAAAAGCTTTCGAAGCTAGAAAAACAAAAGAAAATAACGATGTAGATGATTTCTAACTAAAATTGTACATTCTAAATACATAGGAAATATTAATGACTAATAACGACATTCTACGCCGTATTCGTTATACCTTTGATCTTGATGATTCAAAAATGATTGAAATTTTTGCTGCTGCTGATTTTGATGCGACACGTGCACAGATTAGCGATTTGTTGAAAAAAGACGACGATCCTGATTATAAAGAGTGCAGTGATACTGTTCTGGCCATTTTCTTAAATGGCTTTATTAATGATAAGCGTGGAAGAAAAGAAGGTGAGCAGCCTGAGCCTGAAAAACGTTTAACGAACAATATTATTTTTACGAAATTAAAGATTGCCCTTAATTTAAAAGCCGAAGAAATTCTTGATATTTTAGACATGGTTGAAGTAGATATCAGCAAACATGAGTTAAGTGCTTTTTTTAGAAAATCAACACACAAAAATTTTCGTGCTTGCCAAGATCAAGTCCTACGTAAATTTTTAAAGGGTATGCAACTAAAATATCGTAGTGATACATAATTTGTAATCTTTTTAATCTGAATGTGTTCTACTGGAATGTCAAAGTTGAGTTTCTTCTTATTATGCAACACCGCTTATTCATAGTACGTGTTTAAAAAGGATTTAAATGGAATATCGTAAATTAGGTCGAACCGACTTAGAAATTAGTGCTATTGGTCTTGGTACCATGACATGGGGATTTCAGAATACTCAGGAGGAGGGATTTGAGCAAATGGATTATGCATTAGAGCATGGCGTTAATTTTTTTGATACTGCCGAAATGTATGCAATCCCTCCAACGGCTTCCACTTTTGGAACGACAGAGACCATTATAGGTAACTGGTTTGCATCACGATTAAATCGTGAGAAAGTTATTTTAGCAACAAAAATTACCGGGCCTGGGTTACCCTGGATACGTAATGGCAAGAACCTAATTGATAAGAAGAATATCCAACTGGCGGTAGAAGCGAGTTTGAAAAGATTACAAACAGATTATATTGATCTTTATCAGCTGCACTGGCCAAATCGTGGTTCGTATCATTTTGGTCAGATATGGGGTTTTGATCCAAAGTTCGATGTACAAGCTGAAGAAGATAATTTTTTAGAAGTCTTACATACAATGGATGAGTTAATTCAATCCGGGAAAATTCGCCATATTGGTATTTCGAATGAAACAGCTTGGGGAACGAGTAAATGGTTACAGTTAGCTGAAAACAATAATTTACCTCGTATGGCTTCCATACAAAATGAATATTCACTACTTTGTCGTCATTTTGAGCCAGACCTAAGTGAAATTGCGATACATGAAGATTGTGGTTTACTGGCATGGTCACCATTATGCCGAGGGATGTTAAGTGGTAAATACCTTGATGGTGCGCGTCCCGAAGGAGCACGTTTAACTATTGAAACTCGACCAGATCATCGTAGCTACCCACAGACTGATTTAGCAATTAAAAAATATATAGACTTAGCCGCTGAATATGGACTTGATGCCTGTCAGATGGCCTTGGCGTTTGTAACCGGTCAGCCTTTTGTCAGTTCTACTCTTATTGGTGCGAGCAATATGGCTCAATTAAAAAGCAATATTGACTCCATTAATATCAATTTGTCACCAGAAGTACAACAAGCCATCGAAAAAATCAGATTTTCTCATCCTATGCCGTTTTAAAGTATTTCAACTCTAAACTTACGATTAATTTTACTATATTATTCAATTGGTTAGAATCAATATTCCATTCTATTGGATATCGAAAAACTTAATGATACCTGGAATTTGGTCGATAATAATTAAATGATTAAGCCTTTTATAGATACTTACCCTAGTAACCGAAATAGTGAATGTTTGCGTAAAGAAGCAAGTGTGTCCAAATATGTCTAAGTCAAAGATAATTATTGTAACCGGCTTTGGCTCTATTCTGTTATCGCTTAGCTTATTAATTATTGTTGGCATATCTGCACTAAATAAGAGTAAATCACATTTAGATCTCATTGTTAATTCTAACAACATAAAAACTGAACTGACTACTCAAATGTATAAGGCTGCGCGAGAAAGAACCGTAAGTTTGCAGTATATGTTTATGATTAATGATGAAACAGATTTAGCTAAAGCAATTGATAGGATGGCTTTCTTTGGAGGCCAGTTTGTATCATCAAGAGATAAACTGTTAAGGCTAACTTTAAGTAATCAAGAGAAAGGGATTCTTGAAGAACAAGCAATCGCATCCAGAAAGGTTGGACCTCTTCAGAATGAAATTGCTGATTTAGTTCATTTTGGTGAATTAAAGCTAGCCCAAGAATTGTTGATTACGAGAGCTGAACCTTTACAGAATAAAGTTTTTGAAATATTGTCAAAACTTCAAAATATTCAATTAAACGAAAATAAATCTGCAATTAAAGATAGTAGAAATAGTTACAATAAAATTGTTGGTGTGATGTGGATATTCACTATTATTGTAATACTGGTAAGTATTAGTATTGTTTTTTTCACATTGAGACTGATTAGTCGAAATGAATTACAACAAGATAAACACCAACAAGAAATTGAATATCAAGCATTTTATGATCAACTAACAAACCTCCCAAATCGAAGATTACTTAACGACCGAATGCAACATGCGATACGAAACACTGATCGTAATGAAGTTCTTATGGCAGTTTTATTTATAGATTGTGATAGATTTAAACCTATAAACGACACATTAGGGCATAGTGTCGGCGATGGCTTATTAATTTCAATTGCAGAACGGCTTAAAAATAGCGTCAGAAGTAGTGATACCGTATGTAGATTCAGTGGAGATGAATTCGTAGTTGTTCTTGAAGATATAGATCACGTAACAATAATTAACCGCATAACAAACAAAATACTTACATCGATAGCTGAACCGCATTATTTAGAGGGGCATAAAGTATTTACGACAGTAAGTATTGGAATTACTGTTTATCCAGTTGATGAAAAAGAAGTATCAGGATTATTAACTTCTTCTGATATTGCAATGTACCATGCAAAACAAAGCGGCGGAAATCAATATGAATATTTTAACTCAGAAATGAATTCGAAATCCAAACAACGATTAACGCTTGAGCAGGACATGCACGAAGCGTTGATTAATCATGAATTTGAAGTGTATTACCAATCTCAAAATTCAATCTCTCCAAAGAATCATATTATTGGTGCAGAAGCTCTATTACGCTGGAATCATCCAAAGCTAGGAATAGTATCCCCAATTGATTTTATTGATATAGCTGAAGATACGGGTTTAATAGTCGCTATAGGTGAGTGGGCCTTAGATACAGTTTGCTTGCAAACTAAAGAATGGGAAAATCAAGGGTTTGGGAAAATAGGTATAAGTGTTAACTTATCACCGAGACAGTTTAACGATTCTAATCTTGTCAATATAGTGAAGAAATCTCTTGAAAAATCAGGAATTCAACCCTCGCAGTTAGATTTAGAAATTACCGAATCCACCGCAATGCATTCAATTGATGCATCAATCGATAGGATGCATAAATTGAAAGAGCTAGGTGTCAATATATCGATAGATGATTTTGGAACGGGATATTCATCCCTTAGTTATTTGCAAAAAATGCCAATTGATAATTTAAAAATTGATCGCTCATTTGTTAAAGAATTACACACATCGAAAAATGATAAAGCATTAGTTCAAGCTATTGTAACAATGGCTCATGCGTTAGAAATGAAAGTTGTTGCTGAAGGTGTTGAATTAAAAGAGCAATATGAATTTTTGGATAAAGTCGGGTGTGAAATAGTACAAGGATTTTTATTTTGCAAACCAAAAAAATTAAAAGATTTTGAAGGTATGCTTTAATAGATGGTATCTAAATTTCAAATAAAGTGAAATTCTAGTAGTTCTAAAAATATTTTCTGACAATTCGTTCGTCGATAGAAAAAAACAGGCTCAACGTTTCTTTTGAGCCTCTTTCTCCATTTTTTCAATGGATGTATGGCGAACATCTTTGCCTTTCACTGAATAGATTACATATTCACAAATATTTTGTGCATGGTCACCAATACGTTCCATAGCACGTACAGTCCACATAAAATTGAGCATTTGAGTTATCGTTTTAGGAACTTCCATCATATAGGTAAGTGATTGACGCATAATGCCATCGTATTCCACATCTACTATTTTATCTTCTTTTGCTACATTAACAGCAGCATCCACATCCATTCGGGCAAAAGCATCATGAACCATATGTGTAACACGTTTACCCATGTGGCGAATTTTCATGTAGCTAATTTTCAGTCACGATGAATTGTTCAAAACAATCCAAAGTTATAGGCTGAATGTATTGTTGGTGCAGATTAAAAAATTTATTACACAGGTCGGCTAGAAGAAGCTGGTTTTAGTGATGTTAAGCTGATTGGTCATCAGGATTATTTTTCCAATAGAGTAGTAATGAAGTCAAAGTACTGTCGCTAAACATTTTAATGCTGAGAGCATTACCTTGCCGGGTATCAAAGTGGCATAGTTGATAAAATATAAAACTTACGCTGAAGTTTATAAAAAAACTGATATGGAGAAATAAATCCTCGATCTAAAAACACCTAGAATTGCAGGTGGATTTTATTCCCGATAGTTTAAACGCGGAATTAATCATGCGATTTATGTATATATAATTGGCTGTTTAGACAAAATAAGCTCTAAAAGAATCTTTCGATAAGATGATATACTTCCTCCTAAAAATTAAATTAAAGACTGGTGATTTCTTACCAGATGTAAGGGTAGTAGTACTTTCTTTGTGATTCTATTTTTTTAATCATATGCTATCTATATTTAAGTAATAGTTCCAAGTCCTATAAGGTCTAATTGACAATGGATAATATATTTATTTGTTGATTAGTGCTGCTTGCTTAATGAATAAGAAAAGTTTGATCGTATCCTTATAAGGTACTATGGATTCCACTTTATTTATCTGGACATTAATTTTCTGGTAATTTAAATTCTTTGGAAATTTAGTCTTATAGACTCTCATTATGATGGACATCTAGACGGAAATAATGGAAAAAACATTTTTCAAATTAATCAAGTTAATCTCAGTCATGTGCTGTGGGATAATCCCCATTGCTTTTATAGCTTATGTGTATATTTACATTGATCCGACACTAACATTTAAAAATTTTCTGGCTCATGAAATAGTGATTGGCTTTGCTATTCTTTGGAGTGCATCGATAGCCTACGTAGCTTACCAGTGTTATTTGGCCAAGCATGAAATTTTCCTTCGGTATCTGACTCTTGGTTTCATAGGACAAACTATAGTTTACAGTATGCACGGTATCTTAACGCGTACAGCTGATGATACCCCAATACTCTTTATCCTTTATGGACCGGCATCACGCGTTATCCTCGCTGCATTTTTATTGATAGCGTTGCTGAAGTATACAGCGACCGACCAGTCTAAAGTAGCCAGTAAGAGTTGGACTATATGGACTATTCTATTCATTCTTATATTGCCAGTAGTTGCTTGGCTTGCAGTATCCCCTATCGGAACAAATTATTATGTCCGTTTCGCAATGGAGATTTCAGCTATATTGATGTATTTGATTGCTCTCGGAGTTTTTTTCTATCGTAAAATTGATACGCCGCTAATGTGGTTATTTGCAGTAGCCATAGTTATGTTTGCACAATCTTCGCTGGCATTTATTTTTGTGGAACGAGCATGGAATCATATGTTCTGGCTTGGACACATTATTTTTGCAGCAGGATTTTTTGTTCTAAGTTATGGCCTTGTCAAGGCTCGCAAACGATCCTCATCATTTTCAGAAGTTTTTAATGAGGAGCTTTTGTACGATAAGCTTACTGAACAAGTTTCAAAATTAAAATTGGAAGTTGCTACCCGCAAACGCGCCGAACAAGCATTAATTATTGCCAAAGATGAGGCAGAACAGGCTAATCAGGCCAAGTCTCAGTTTATATCTAGCATGAATCATGAACTACGCACGCCCTTGAATGCTATTCTGGGTTTTGCACAACTACTTAAGATGGATGCTATAAATGATGAAAGAAAAGAGAATCTTCAAGAAATAATAAGTGCGGGAAATCATTTATTAGAATTAGTTAATCAGGTATTAGAACTCTCCAAAATAGAATCAGGAAATATCTCTTTAGCCATTGATAGCTATGATTTAAATGAATTACTGACTAATTGCTTGTCGACGCTCAAGGCTATTATCGTTAAGCATTCAATTACCATTGATAACAAATTTGACTCGTCACTAAACTTAAGAATTAATGTAGATAAAAATAGATTTAAACAAGTTCTTTTAAACCTGTTATCTAATGCTGTTAAATACAATAGTGAAAATGGGAAAATAATCATTGAATGCTCTAAGAATGATGGAAATAATCTCCGTCTTTCTATTATTGATACAGGAAGTGGTCTGTCTGCTGAGCAACAAGAGCATCTTTTTAAGCCCTTTGATAGGGCTGGTGCAGAAAATTCTAGTATTGAAGGCACGGGATTGGGTTTAGTGATATCCAAGGATTTAATAGAGAAAATGAACGGTACAATTGGATTTGAAAGTGAACTTGAAAAAGGAACCCGGTTTTGGATTCAGGTTCCTTTATCGTAGGCGTTAAACGGGATTTTCTTTTTTGATGCTCTAACTATATAAGGAATGAATGTAATAATTAGGCGTAGTAACTTTCTTTTCCCTTCATAAATGTTTGTTTAGCGCTTTTTCTGTGCTTCTTTTTCCATTTTCTCTATCGAAGTATGCCGTACGTCTTTACCTTTAACTAAATAAATAACATATTCACAAATATTCTGAGCATGGTCACCAATGCGTTCCATAGCACGTACAGTCCACATAATGTCTAGCATTTGAGTTATCGTTTTAGGATCTTCCATCATATAGGTAAGTGATTGACGCATGATTCCGTCATATTCAACATCTACAATTTTATCTTCTTTTGCTACATTAACAGCAGCATCTACATCCATTCGGGCGAAAGCATCGAGTGCGTCATGCACCATACGTTCAACACGTTCACCCATATGTCGAATTTCCATATAACTGATTTTTGAGTCAGGTTGTTCAGCTAAACGAATTCCCATGCGGGCAACACGTTCGGCCTGGTCACCAATGCGTTCCAAATCAGTGATAGTTTTAATAACGGCAACCACCAAACGTAAATCTGATGCGGTGGGTTGACGACGCGCAATGATGCTTGTGCATTCTTCATCAATTTGAACTTCAGCTTTATTCACCTTGGTATCATCTTTGATGACCCTTTCTGCCAGAGCGATATCACCATCTACCAGAGCGTTGGTAGCTTTTTGTATTTGCTCTTCAACGAGTCCACCCATTGCTAAAACACGGGAACGAATTTCTTCAAGCTCTTCGTTGAACTGTTGAGAAATATGATGGCCTAGATTCTTATCCATTATTGCAATCCTTAAATGTTATTTAGCCGTAACGTCCGGTTATATAATCTTCAGTTTGTTTGTTTTTGGGGTTAGTGAAAATAGTATTGGTATCACTAAACTCGATTAATTCGCCCATATACATAAACGCGGTGAAATCCGATACACGTGCCGCTTGTTGCATGTTATGGGTCACTATAACGATAGTGTAATCGTCTTTAAGTTCACTAATCAACTCTTCTATTTTTAATGTTGAAATCGGATCAAGTGCCGATGCGGGCTCATCGAGTAATAATACCTCAGGTTCAATAGCAATCGCACGAGCAATAACCACACGTTGCTGTTGGCCACCGGATAAACCGAGAGCCGATTCGTGTAAGCGATCTTTTACTTCATCCCATAACGCAGCACCACGTAACGATTTTTCTACCACTTCATCAAGCTGGCGACGGTTCTTAACACCTTGTAAGCGTAAACCATAGGCGACGTTTTCATAAATAGACTTAGGAAACGGGTTTGGCTTTTGGAACACCATTCCAACGCGACGGCGCAGTTCAGCAACATCGACACCTTTTTGATAGATGTTATGATCGTAAAGATTTATCTCGCCTTCAATACGACAACCGTCAACCAGATCATTCATGCGGTTAAAGCAACGTAGGAACGTTGATTTACCACAACCACTTGGACCAATGAATGCAGAAACTTTTTTCTCTGGAATTACAAGATTCACATCTTTAAGCGCCTGCTTTTCACCATAAAAAAGATTAAGGTTGTTGGCGGTTAAACAAGGAGTTTCATCAACCATGCTAGATGTGTCTGTGCTACGACCGATGGCATCCATGTTTATAGAATGTGTCATTTTATCTGCTGACATAATATTTTGCCTTACTCTTTCAATTTTTCTGGTTTAAATTCTCTTAAGTATCCATTGCTTTGTATTTTTCACGCAAGTGGTTACGAATATAAATAGCGGACAGGTTTAATGCCACAATAATAACGACTAATAATAATGCTGTGGCATACACTAGTGGGCGTGCTGCTTCGACATTCGGGCTTTGAAAGCCGACATCATAGATATGAAAACCGAGATGCATAAATTTACGTTCTAAATGTAAAAAAGGCGCATTGGCATCCAGCGCTAGTGAAGGTGCTAACTTAACAACACCCACTAACATTAACGGTGCAACTTCACCGGCGGCGCGGGCTACGGCTAATATTAAGCCTGTCATCATGGCTGGTGTTGCCATCGGGATGACTGTTCGCCATAAAGTTTCGGCCTTAGTCGCGCCCAGAGCCAAACTACCTTCACGTATAGCGCGTGGTATACGTGATAGACCTTCTTCTGTTGCAACAATAACAACAGGTAAAGTAATAATGGCTAAGGTTAATGAAGACCAAAGAATACCGGGCGTGCCAAAAACCGGCGCAGGTGAGGCTTCGGGATAAAATAGCTGATCGATACTGCCACCTAAGAAATACACAAAGAAGCCCAAACCAAAGATACCGTAAACAATAGATGGCACACCGGCGAGATTGTTAACAGCAATACGGATGGTACGTGTTAATGGCCCTTGTTTGGCATACTCGTGTAAATAAACTGCAGCGATAACACCGAAAGGTGTTACCAGCATTGCCATTATAATCACCATCATAACGGTGCCGAAAATAGCAGGGAAGATGCCGCCTTCGGTATTAGCTTCACGTGGCTCATCGGATACAAATTCCCATAGACGTTCAAAGTATAGGCCGACTTTTTGTACGATATTAAGATTGTTAGATTTGTAGGTGCGGACGATATTCTCTATCGCAATGCTAATTGTTTTTCCGCTAGCAGTAGTTGCTATCAATGAATCACGTTTTATCAAGTTATGCAGCGCGATTAACTTACTTTGTAAAACTTCGTATTTCTTTTGCAAAACTTTGCGTTGCGTTTCAATCTCTTGATACGCAGTTTTATCGGTAACATTATCGAGTTTTAAACCATGTTCTTTTAAGCGCAAACGTTCGATTTGGTAATTAATATCGCCAATAGCGCCTTTTTCTATACCACGAATTTCTTCGTGCAGGTTGAGAGCGCGCTCTAGTCGAGTTTGCAATTCTTGCCAGGCAGCATCTTTATTTGCAATTTGTTTGTCGTTCTCTTTGATACTATTTAAGTAACCGTAGAAGTTGCCCCATTCACGTCGTTCAATCGTTATAGCATTTTCAGGATAATGTACCTTATCCAGAAAGGTATCAAAGGCCCACTTAAAATCACTTCCGGAGATATCACGGTTACCGGTTTTAATCAGTGAGCGATTAACCCAATCGTTTTCGCTTTTAACGTTAAGCCCCATTTCTTTTAAGCTTTGAATACTTACTGTTTCGCTATCGTGAATTTCGCCGAGCAATTTTACTTGTACACCTTTGGCTTTATTAGCAGTAGGTGCAATATAGGTTGCTTCCATTACGGGTTTAGGCCAGAAATGCCCAAGACCACGTACAGCGATAAGCCCGATTAAACCAATAACAATAATTAAACTGCAGCTTACTGCTGCGGCGTTTAACCAGATCATTGGATCTCCGCTTTTAAACCATTTCTTTATCATAAGCTGCTGTACTTCTTACGTAATCGTTGACGAACAATTTCTGCGATGGTGTTAAAGAAGAAAGTGAAAACAAATAACACCAGGGCGGCAAGGAATAATACTCGGTAGTGTGTGCTGTCGAGTTCAGCTTCCGGCATCTCGACTGCAATGTTGGCTGACAGTGTGCGCATACCCTGAAAGACACTTAAGTCCATCACCGGTGTATTACCTGTCGCCATTAATACAATCATGGTTTCACCTACGGCGCGCCCCATACCGATCATAACGGCAGAGAAAATAGCGGGTGAGGCGGTGAGAATAACAACACGTATCAATGTTTGCCATGTAGTGGCTCCCAAGGCAAGCGAACCAAAGGTTAAGTGTTTGGGTACGCTAAAAATAGCATCTTCAGTAATCGAAAAAATGGTAGGAATAACTGCAACACCCATTGCGATGCCCACAACGAGTGAATTACGTTGGTCGTAATGTAAGCCAAAACTAGTGCCTAACCAGGCCTTCATATCACCATCAAAAAACAATGCTTCCATCGGCAAGCTGAGTGCTAGCGCCAACCAACCTGTAACTAAAATAATGGGAATTAACAACGCAGCTTGCCAGCCGTCAGGAATGGATTGTTTTATATGGTTTGGTAAGTTGTGCCATGCAAAGGCAAACAAAAGAACGCCCAATGGCATGATGAACAACATAGCAAACACGCCGGGCAAGTGAGATTCAATCATTGGCGCTAACCATAAACCTGCGAGGAAACCTAAAATAACGGTTGGCAAGGCTTCCATAATTTCGATGGTGGGTTTTACATAGGTACGCATAGCTGAAGACATGAAGTATGCGGTGTAAATAGCACCCATAATAGCGAGTGGTACGGCAAACAGCATCGCATACAAGGCGGCTTTAAGCGTACCAAAGGCGAGTGGCATTAAACTGAATTTAGGTTCAAAGTCATTACTGGATGAAGATGATTGCCAAATGTATTTGGGTTCTTCATAACTTTCATACCAAATCTCTTGCCATAGTACTTGCCATGATATTTCAGGATGTTCGTTTTCAATATTCCAACGTTGATAGTTGCCCTGATTATCTTCCATGAGCACCACATTGGCACGAGGTGATACAGCTAGATGAGAAATGTGGTTATCTGATGCTTTTTCAGAAAGTAAGGTGCGAGTGGCTGTTGAGTGATAAATACCAAGTTGGCCTTCGCTATCAACTGCGGCAAAACCCTTACGACGTTGTTCGGTAATGATTTGAGAAATAGCGCTGTGTTGCGTTTCAAAAGAACGTATCTTGGTTAATTGCAAACCTTGTTCTGACTTAACCGGGAACCATTGACTGATGTGGCCTTTATCGTCACCGATAAGCAAAGAAATTTCGCCGGTTAAAAAACTAACGGCGGTGAGTTTTGCTCCTTCTGAAACCACTTTTTTACGATTAAGTATTTGAGTGTCTTCAACGTCAGTAATATCGACTAAGGTAATTTCATCACTGTTATGCACTACGTAGAGTAAACGTTGGTCGCTACTAATAAATATTTCTCTAACATCATGAATATTTGCGAGTGTTATCGAGCTTTGTTCGAATTCAATGGGTTCATCATCTTCTACTTCTAGAGGTGAATCGTCATAGGTTAAGCGAGCAATGACTACCGTATCGTTGGTTGTCGCTGCGGCAAGAGTGGCTTGTTCTTCATCAACACGAAGGGCGAGTTGATTTAAAGGATCGTGCTCATCTTCATCTAACGATATTTGTTTTTTACCCAACGGGAAAGAAACCTGAGGCACGATGCTGCGTTCTGTTTCACCATAAACGAGTTGATATTGATGGCGTGCAATCAACGCTTTGCCATTATCAAGTCCAAGCGCAATAAAACCTTTGGCCATCTTGGCATGAGCAAAGCTGGAGACCTTATTTTTTCCACTCAATAAGGTTTTTGTTTCTAGCGTCTTGCCAGTTTGAATATTAAAGAATGTCACAGTGCCTTGTTCAGTGAAACGGGCTGCCAATTCATTTTGTTCTTCAATGGCAAGGTGTAATGTTTTGCCTTTCTCTGCTGCGGGTATCGTATATTCGCTAGCGCGTTCCATATGCGCTGGGATAAACATCGGGTAGACGACATACAGCAGGTAAAAGAAAATAAGCACGATAGCGATAATCACGCTAATACCGCCCAGCCCCATAAACCATGTCATAAGGCGGTCTTTAACCTGGCGAGTGTTATAGCCTTGTTTGGCCGTGAGAATGGAGGATTTGTTAGTCATATGCGAATACTATAGATGAAATATGACAGTTCTGTTACAGCCGTAACTAACTGATTATAAATGACTATTTATCAAACAAGAAAGGCCCAACTCAAAGAGAAGGGCCTTTTATGACAAGACGATTCAGATCGTCAGTTAGTGCAGCGTGGCTTACTTCAACTTAGCCAATTGCTTTTGCAGAAATTTGTTGCTTAATGGAACATAACCATCTTTTATAACAACTTGCTGACCTTGCTTGGATAGAATCAATTTCATGAATTCACGTTCCAAAGGAGATAGAGGCTTGTTAGGCGCTTTGTTCACATAAACATACAAGTAACGGCTTAATGGGTATGTTTTATTCGCTGCATTTTCTGCTGTTGCTGCAATAAAAGGTTTACCCGGTTTTTTAGTTAATGCAACTGCACGTACGCCTGATGTTGTGTAACCAATACCTGAGTAACCAATACCATTGATTGAACTAGAGATTGATTGAACAACTGAAGCAGAACCCGGTTGCTCGTTTACAGACGATTTATAATCGCCTTTGCATAAAGCTTTCTTTTTAAAGTAACCGTAGGTACCCGATACAGAGTTACGTCCGTATAATTGAACTGAACGGCTTTTCCATGAACCTTTCATGCCAGCATCACCCCATTTAGAGATGTCACTCTTGTTGCCGCATTTACGGTTGGCTGAAAAAATAGCATCGACTTGCGGAATACTTAAACCTTTAATCGGGTTGTCTTTGTGTACAAAAACAGCAAGTGCATCGATTGCAACTGGAATAGCCGTGGGTTTGTAGCCGAATTTCTTTTCAAAAGCTTGTTTTTCTTTATCTTTCATCTTGCGGCTCATTGGGCCAAGGTTTGAAGTACCTTCTGTTAAAGCAGGTGGCGCAGTAGATGAACCGGCTGCTTGTACCTGAATATTTACATTTGGGTATGACTTGCTGAACTGTTCGGTCCAGAGTGTCATTAAGTTAGCCAACGTGTCAGAACCAACACTGGATAAGTTACCGGATACACCGCTAGCTTTTTTATATTCAGGTAGCTTTGGATCAAGCTGGCTAGCAGCCATTGATGTTGTTGCTACGCTTAAACCTAATAGGCCAACCGTTGCAGTTTTTAATAAGATTGCCTTTGTATTATTTAGCATTTTCACTTCCTCTTTAAACTTACGGATAATTTATTTTCAGTAGGTGCATTTTTATTTAAAACGATGACATCTGCATGACGCTTTTATGAAGGTTTTATTACAGTGTTATTAGCGTGTAACAATACGCTGAGCAGGGAAGCGACAAATAAAAGTACTGCCTTGTCCCGGTGTACTATCAATATCCAGTTGGCCATCGTTACGATCTAATACATGTTTAACTATAGATAAACCTAAGCCTGTACCGCCACTTTCACGGGAACGATCCGAATCGACGCGGTAAAAGCGTTCGGTTAAATGACTTAGGTGTTCACGCTCAATGCCGGGGCCGGTATCGGTAACACTGAAAATGGCTTGCTCACCTTGTTTGTGCCAGTGAATCTTAATTTGCCCTTTCTCTGGCGTGTAACGTACCGCATTATTTACAAGATTACTAAACAGACTGGTGATTTCATCATTATCACCAATAAGGTTCAGCTTACTATCGGCATCGAGTGTGACGGTTTGATTTTTGTCTTTACCATACACTTCTGCATTATCACGAATAGCGGTGAGCATACTTGCGACATTAATTTCTTCATTGGGTTTAACCGATTCGGTTTCGAGTTTGGTGAGGGTTAATAAATCTTCGACTAGTCTGTCCATTCGCTGTACTTGACCACTCATATTGGTAAAAACTTTTTTCTGGTAGTCAGAAACAGAGTGTTTGTCATCATCGTCAGATAACAATTCCATATAGCCTTTAATAACCGTTAAGGGTGAACGCAATTCATGAGACACATTTGAAATAAAACGCGTTCGCATTGCTTCAAGTTGTGCTATGTGGGTAATGTCATTACACAGAACTAACTTCTGCTTACTGCCAAAAGGAACAATATGAATTTCTAACTTATGTTCGGGGTGCATAGGGCGTGACAGTGTAATGCTTTTAGAATAATCTTTTTTAATTAAATATTTTTGGAATTTTGGATGGCGGATTAAATTATTAATTTTTTGCCCAATATCTAATTCGGCACGAATGCCGAACATTGTGCAGGCGGTTTGATTCGCCCATTCAATATCATTGTCTTTAGTCAATATAATTGCACCATCAGGTAATGCCTGTGCAGCATCCTGGAAACGTGTCAGTAATAGTCTTAAACGTTCACGATTCTTGCGTCTTTCTTTTTCAGTGAGGTGAATTTCATTAAAGATTTCACCCCAATAGCCGGTTGCCTCAGGTGGTGTTTTCGAACGATCGAGTAACCAGTTGTGAAGTTGAAATTGGTGATGAAATTGGTAAAGGATGTAAGCAAGTAAGTTAATAATGATAAACAACAAGCTATAGCCAATGATAGTGCCGATACCGGCAGCTACTGCAATATAGATGAGCAATATAAATAGTTCGCGTTGTTGCTGTGGGTGTAATGTCATGAAAATACGAACTTAATGTTTGCCTGATAGATTTAATATTTGCTAGATAAAATTAATGTTTACTAGACAAACGGTAGCCTGTACCACGGACTGTCTGGATTAGCTTATCATGTCCAGAGGGTGTAAGTGCTTTACGTAAACGCCGAATGTGAACATCAACAGTGCGTTCTTCAACATACACATGGTCACCCCAAACCTGATCCAGTACTTGAGTGCGACTATAGACTTTTTCCGGGTGCGACATAAAAAATTGTAACAATCTAAACTCGGTCGGGCCCATTTCAATTTCGGTGTTGTTAAACTGTATACGGTGTGAGCTTGAATCCAATATAAGCCCATTCATTTCAAGCTTCTCATGGTTAATCTCATCGTCACTGCTACGACGAAGTAATGCATGAATACGCGCAATCAAAGCGCGTGGTGAAAAGGGTTTGGTAATATAATCGTCGGCGCCATTTTCTAAACCCTTAATTAAGTCCTCTTCTTCGGTTTTCGCGGTGAGCATTATAATAGGCATAGACTGGGTACTTTCATTACGTCGAAGCTTGCGAGTGAAGTCGACACCACTAAGACCTGGCATCATCCAGTCTAATAATAAAATATCAGGAACGGCTTGCTTAATAAGGGCGTCAGCTTTATGTGCATCACTTGCTTCGATGCAGATGAAACCTTCTTTCTCTAATGCCATTACAACCATGTCACGGATTGCATGTTCGTCATCAACGATTAAAACGGTTGTTTCGCTATTAGCCATCTGCTGTCATTTTCCCTTCATAATCTACTGTTTAGCGGATTAAAACAGAACAATATGACATTTTTGTTACAAAGTGAATAATTCAATGATTTTAAGTCTTTATAACCTACTTGCAGTGAATTCCTTGCTGTGACCTTCAACATAAATCATAGTACATTTTCTAATCTATAGAGAATTATACGATACTTATTCTTCTTTATCTCTGTTCTGAGGTATGCTGTGAAATACTTTGTAGCGTCGTTACGAGATTATGCTTTTGAATGAAATGACCGGGATAAATCAAACTTTAAGTGAGAATTAATTATGTGCTGTAAAGTTATTCATATAATATTGTCATTACTTTTTATCATTCCGAGTCTCGTCCTAGCTGATGAATTAGTAGTAGATGAAAATAAAAGTGAATTGTCTGCACTTGATCAGCGAATTAAGATTGAACGAGAAACTCGATTCCAACCTTACGTTATTACTCCACACAAACCAAATTATATACTACCCTTTTCTTATAATGAAAATCCTAATAATGCTTCAGTTGATTCGACTAGTGATGGTGACTTAGATAAAACAGAAGTAAAGTTTCAATTTAGTATGAAATTTGCCATCCTTGATAATTTGTTTGGTGAACAAGGTTCTTTACAGTTTGCCTATACCAATCTTTCTTTTTGGCAAGCCTATAATAAAAATATTTCAAGTCCGTTCCGTGAAACAGTACATGAGCCAGAACTTTTTTTAGTCGCTGAAAATGATTGGGAAATTTTTGGTTTTAAAAATAGACTAATACAATTGGGAATGGTGCATCAATCGAATGGTCGTTCTGGGGAACTATCACGCAGTTGGAATCGAGTTTACATGGATTTTATTTTCCAGAGGAATGACTTTTATCTTAGTATTAAGCCTTGGTACCAGATCGAGAGTGCAGGATCATTAAGAGATAATCCTGATATAGAAGATTATATGGGGCATGGCGAACTTCGAGGCGCATACGCTGGAAACGGCCATACTCTGAGTGTGATGTTAAGGAACAATTTTCATGGACCTAATTATGGAGCATTTGAAGTTAATTGGAGTTATCCAATGAGCCGCAGGGCTAAGTGGTTTGTTCAATACTTTAATGGCTATGGAGAAAGTCTTATTGATTATAATGTGCGAGTGAACCGCATAGGTATTGGAATTGCTTTTACTGATTGGTTATAAATTACTAAAATAAGAAGCATAATTTTTCATTAGTGCCATAATATATCACTAAGCGGCACCTTTGCCGCCGTAGCTGCAATTTCAGAAATTCCGATTGTGAGGCTCGTGGAACGGGTTAGTATTGGAACTTCTATGCAATGGACATTTTTTTGGTGCAGAAGATATAAGCAACCAGCAAAACGATACGTAAAGAAACGGAGAGTGTGATATGAAAATCAGACATTTTCTTTATAATGCATTTCTGCTTGAAGACGAAGGTTTCAAGATAGCCATCGATCCGGGACAGAAATTATGGATATTTAATTTAAGCAGTCTTATTCCGAAAGAAGAATGGAAGACAATTACCCATGTTTTGGTGACTCATGGTGACCCTGACCATTATTGGCAAGCAGATCGAATAGCCCTTGCAGCCAATGCTCCACTCATTATGAATACCTCAATGATTCAGGAACTGGATACCGAAACAAATATTCTCATACCGCGACAGGATGCGATCAAGTTTGTGCCATTTTCAGGAAAAGTAGTACCTATTCGAGTAGGTAAAAAAATTGATATCGATGGCATTAAAATACTGGGGATATTAACCAAACATGGTCCAATTAAGTACAGTCTGTTTGGAATGAAAAAATATAGAATACCCGGACCGAAAGAAAGAGTAGGCTTTGGTGCAATTGGATTTCACCTTCAGATAAAAGATAAAACGATCTTAAACCTGGGTGACACGCTACTTCATAAAGAATGGGCTGGGTTAGCACCTGATGTGTTAATGCTGCCAATTGGTGGTTTGGGTAAAAATATTTGGACTATGGATGTGACAGATGCATTGGAAGCGGTGCGATTAATCTTGCCTAAACGAGTCATTCCCTGTCATTACAATGTTCCGTTCTTATGGAAAAAAAGATTTGCACCGGCAGATGATCAACGGTTTAAACGCGAAGTAGAAGAAATGGGAATCTCGTGTGACATCATGCATTGTAATGACATGATTGAAGTCTAAAACTTATTTGAATATATATAATAATATTATTGCGGTGAGGGATTATTTTATTTCACATAGTCCTAACAGTGGCTGTGGTTTGCCGATGCCATAACCCTGGCCGTAATCAACGCCAATTTTTTGTAACTCATTCAGTATTTCTTTTGTTTCAACATATTCTGCAATAATTTTTAAACCCATGACATGTCCGATTTTTGTAATCGACTCGACCATCGCCCAATCTATCGGGTCGTCCACCATGTCTTTTACAAAGTTGCCATCAATCTTTAAGTAATCCACCGGTAGATTTTTAAGGTAGGCAAACGAGGAAATGCCGCTGCCAAAATCATCCAGTGAAAAACGACAGCCAGTGGCTTTTAAATCATTCATGAAATGAATCGCCTTGGCAAGATTAGCCACGGCGGCGGTTTCGGTAATTTCGAAGCTGATATTTTGGGGCGGTACGTTGTGTTCTTTGAACTGGGCATGAATGAATTTCAGAAAGTCGTCATCATTCAATGACGTGCCAGATAAATTAATTGACAGTTGACACTGCTCGCCTGAACTGGATTGGGTACAATCAAGACTAGAGTACGCAGCGAAGGCATGGCTGATAACCCAGCGATCAATTGCCGGCATTAGATTGTAGCGCTCCGCGGCAGGTAAAAAAGCACCCGGGGGAATGAGTTCGCCTTGTTCATCTAACATACGCACTAATACTTCAAAATGAGTAACGTCGTTTGGATTATCGACAACCGGTACAATAACCTGACCGTACAAGCAGAGTCGATTTTCATCTAAAGCTTGTTTTATACGTGATACCCATTGCATCTCACCTTGTCGTTTTGCAAGATCCGTATCTCCTTCAGTGTAGACATGGATACGGTTGCGTCCCATTTCTTTAGCGGTATAACAGGCAACATCAGCGGCACTTAATAAACTGGCGCTATCTTCATTTTCAGCAGTTATATTGGTTAAGCCTATACTGGCACCCAGCTCGAATGATTTGTCTTGCCATATAAAGCGAAAATTTCTTACGGCCTTACGTAATTTTTCAGCGACATTTTTGGCTTTTCTTAAAGTGGTCTTCTCCAGAAGAATACCAAACTCATCACCGCCAAGACGCGCTAATATATCGCTATCCCTTACTTCTGATTTGAGAACGACGCTTATTTGACTTAATAATTCATCCCCCGCCACATGGCCACAAGTATCATTAATCACCTTGAACTGATCGAGATCTAAATAAATTAATGCATGCGATGAGTTATGTTTTTTTGCATTCGTTAATAATTCTTCCAAAGATAGTTCAAATTTTCTGCGGTTTGCCAATCCCGTTAAACTGTCGTGACTTGCCTGATAAGAAAGTTGGTGTTTTAACTCGCGTTCATTGCTGCAATCGTGAAAGACCATTACCACACCGCTGATTTTTCCATCGCGATCATGTATCGGTGCAGCTGAATCCTCGATTGAAATTTCCTGACCATCTCGCTTAATCAACATCGTGTGGTTAGCGAGGTTAACCACGGTACCATCTCGTAAACACTGTTTGACTGGATTTTCCGCTGGCTGACGGGTGAGTTCACTTATAATATTGAAAACATCAATGAGTGGGCGACCTTTCGCCTCAGAATTACGCCATCCGGTGAGTTCCTCTGCGGCCGGATTCATGAACTGTACAATACCATCAGAGTCAGTTGTCATAACTGCATCCGCAATGGACTGTAATGTTACTTCGGCACGTTCCTTTTCCTGGTGTAATTGTTCTTCAGCATAATGCCGTTCAGTAATGTTTTGCACTAGCGATGCTACACCTGTTACATGACCATCCTTATCGATCAATGGGGTGTTATACCATTCACACATGATCCTGTTGCCATCTTTAGCAATATTCTCATTAGTACTACGCTGACCACCTTGATTTGTGATGAGTTCGTTCCAAACTTTGTTGACCATTTCAGTGATTTTCTTATCGCCTTCATTGAATGCCGGTAAAAGGAAAGCGGCATGCCGGCCAATGACTTCAATTCGCTGGTAACCGAAAATATTTTCCGCAGCAGGATTCCATTCTGTTACAAAGAACTCAGTATCCCATTCGATAACAGCCAGTGGGGTTTGCTCGACATGCAGCGACAGTTTTTGTTCTGACTTACGTAGTGTGTTTTCTGCTTGTCTGCGTTTTGTTATATCTTGAATAATTGCCACGAAAACAGGCTCAGATTCAGAGCGAGATATTTGTAAACGAATTTCTACCGGATAGGTTGAGCCATCTTTACGCTCATGCAGGGTATCGAAAGTAAGCTGCGGAGTCTCACCTGATACAAGGGGTTCAATCATTTTTTGGAAACGTTCGAGGGTAAACTCTGGTTTGATATCAATGGCTGTGAGTTTGCTAAGCTCCTGTGCGCTATAGCCAATATTGTATTCGGCCGCGTGGTTTGTTTGTATAAAACACAGCGATTTCATGTCAAAGATATAAATCTCATTCCATGAATCATCCAGAATACGTCCCAGTCGAGTGAGATGGGCGTCAGCCTTTTTTTGTATGGTGATATCGCGTAGTGTGCCAACAAATAAATGCTGGTTATCATTTTTTACTTCACTGACACCAACATTCAAATCGAAGGTAGTACCATCTTTACGCTTTCCGATAACTTCCAGACCACGGCCAATCATTCTGGTTTTTCCGGTCTCTAAAAAGGTCTTTATGTAACCATCATGTACTTTACTATCCTCATCCGGCATGAGCATGCTTATATTGTTGCCAATCAGTTCGGAACGTTGATAGCCAAACATGCTCTGAGTGGGCCGATTGACCTCAAGGATAATCCCTTGTTGAGTACTTACGATAACGCCATCCACCATTCGATTCAGGATGGAGGCAGTAACTGTTTCGTCTACAATGGATTCAGGCATCTTTTTGTAACCTAATTATCATTCCAGCTAAAATTAAAAAAACACCCCTAAGTGTTATCAATGAGCTCAGTTGCAGCCTAATATTAAGAACGAATAAGCTATTAATATTAACAAGTTAGACTAATAATCTAGATCTAACTTTAACACTTAAATAAACAAAACTGCAAATATTTTGAGCAACGAATAAGGCTTTTATAAACCAAATCAGACGATGCATTGGTAGCTCATAGAGTAATTAAGAGTTATCAGGTTTATTTCAGTTAAATTCCTCTAGTTTAATTATTTCGGTCAACTTTTTAGGGTTTTGACCGCTAATACTTACAATACTTAAATAATTTAATTTACTGCTATGCAAAAAATCATGTTACTTAACCCTAAAGGGGGTTGCGGAAAAAGCACAATCGCAACGAACCTTGCGGCGTACTATGCAAACTGGAATATGAAGGTGGGGATAGCTGATTTCGACCCGCAAAAATCAAGTTTAAACTGGCTACGAAACCGCACCTTTGACCTTGCCACTGTTAAAGCCGTTAACGCCAGTACAGAGCGTTTGGTTATACCTGAAAACCTTGATTACCTTATTATTGATACACCCGCGAGTCTTGATAAGTTGCGAATGATGGAACTCATTCATCTGGCTGATACCATCATTATTCCAGTATTACCCTCACCTATTGATATTCAGGCCGCAGGATTCTTTATCTATCAACTTTTACTTAAATACAGAATTACAAGCGAAGACAAAGACATCTGTTTAGTTGCTAATCGTGCGCGTAAACGTTCGCTTATGTATAATGATTTAATTAAATTTACCTCTTCAGTTAAACTCCCTTTAATTACAACACTCAATGACTCTCGCTGTTATCTTAACTATGCTAGTAAAGGTGCCAGCCTGTTTGACCACCAGACTAAAGAGACTGAAAAAGATATCAATGACTGGATGCCTTTGCTTGACTGGTTGAATTCAAAAGAAAAACCTTCGTTCATGCAAAAACAAAATATCTAAGTGATATGTCATTACAATATTTTTTTAGATAGCTATGCTCTTGACACTGAAAAAAACAATATTCCAACTCAATCACAAAAAACTTCACATATAACTAAGCCATTTTCTTTTCTTCTTGATTTGTATTAGCTAACAAAGCAAGATCGTTCAGGCTTAAAACTTGATCAATATTTAAAATCACAACAAATTCATCTTCAAGTTTTCCCATACCCTCAATAAAATCGGTATCTACGGCACCACCAAATGATGGAGCAGGCTCTATTTCAGAATTTTTAAAATCCATGACTTTGCTAACCGCATCTACGATGATACCAATATTTAAAGTTTCATTCGAGAACTTCATTTCAACAATAACAATGCAAGATCTCTTACCTACATCACTTTTCCCGTTTCCCAGACGTTCTAATAAATCAATAACAGGAACTATTTGACCCCGTAAATTAATTGCACCACAAATAAAGTCCGGCATTTTCGGAATCGATGTTACCGCTCCATATTCAAGTATTTCTTTTATTTTCAAAATACTAATCGCATAGGATTTATCGCCTAATAAAAATGTTAAATACTTCATAACCAAATCATTTTGGGCAGACACAACTTCTGCATTTTGTTCGACTAATTGATTCATCTCACTTCTCCTGATTCATTTTTAATCTAATTAAAAATTACTAACGATAAAAATTCATAATTTTACCGGCGATAGCATCTAAATCGACTTCTTCATCTACACCACCCATCTTCACTGCCTCTTTTGGCATGCCATAAACGATACTCGTTGCTTCATTTTGGCCAACTGTTTTTGAACCCACTTCATGCATCTCTAATAAACCACGTGCGCCATCATCGCCCATGCCCGTCATAATAATTCCTAATGCATTTTTTCCGGCAGATTTAGCGACAGAGCGAAATAATACATCCACTGACGGTTTATGGCGGTTTACTGGCGGGCCATCCCGCACTTCAACAATGTAAAATGCACCACTTCGTTTTAAAGTCATATGTTTCCCTCCGGGTGCGATTAAAACCAGTCCAGGGAGCAATCGTTCATTATTTTTCGCTTCACGTACTTCTACCTCACAAATTCCATTTAACCGATTTGCAAAAGCCGCAGTAAATTTTTCCGGCATATGCTGCACAACAACAATACCCGGACATACTCTAGGCAAGGCTGTTAATACCACTTCCAGAGCTTGTGTTCCGCCGGTAGACGTACCAATAGCCACAATCTGCTCGGTGGTTTCCTTCATGGCAGATGTTGCTTTATCTAAAATGGCATCTGCAGTCAGTTTTTTTGCAGGTGCACTTACCAGTGCCGTACGTTTTGTAATTCTGAGCTGATCAAGGTTACGTGCTTTAGCCGCACATTTAATCACACTCAAAATACGTTTATTTTCTTCCAACAAACCAAGCTTGGCACCAATTTTAGGTTTGGTAATAATATCGATTGCACCTGCAGCCATTGCCTGCATCGCAGTTTCAGTTCCAGCGGCCGTTAACGTCGAACACATCACCACCGGTGTAGGGCGTTCGCTCATAATTTTTTTTAAAAAAGTAATGCCATCCATACGTGGCATTTCGACATCAAGCACAATCACATCCGGCCAGCGTATTTCCATACGTTTCATCGCGAAAATAGGATCCGCGACGGCTGCATCAAGCACCAATGCAGAATCACCTTGAATTATTTCAGTCATTACTTGTCGTATTACTGCCGAATCATCAACAACCAGTACCTTAATTTTGTCCATGAATAACCTACATCCTCTCTATTTTCACGTGTTCAAGCGTAATACTGCCTGTGTGCCGATTCAGTATTAGCTTTCTAGCTACTTCACCACCGGCATCTTTATATTTAACCCGAAAGCCCTCTAAAATAAGTAGACTTTCCATTTTATTAACATTTCGGGTACCGAGTAATTCTTTATTCGACTTATTTATTAATGGAAACATATTGCCTCCGCCATAAACACCAACTTCATACTGATGCGGTTTAGTCTTATTACTATGAATCATTTCCAAAAACTTCTTAACGGCACAATCGGCAAAGCGTGTGCTTGATTTATCCTGGCCACGCTCAGGTAGAAGGATGTGACACATTCCCGCTAATTTTAACGTTGGATGCCATAATGTAACGGCCACACAAGAACCCAGTAAGGTATAAATATCATCTTCATCATCACCAAAGTAAAATCCACCCTGTTCGATGACTCGCCTATCCACTGAAAATTTTATTTTATTTTCTGGCATATCGAAGGCCTAATAATTTTAAAACGCGAAGATACATTATTAAGCGTTTCTGAATGGCCGATAAACAAATAACCACCAGGTTTGATTACATCGGCAATTTTATCGACCAATCGTTGTTTGGTTTCAAGGTCAAAATAGATCATCACATTACGTAAAAAGACCACGTTGAAATTATTAATGTAGTCAGGGAATGCAGCGTTTAAATTTAAAAATTCAAAACTAACATGCTTTTTTATCTTTGCATCCATTAACATCCTTTCAGATTGAGAACGCACTCCTTTCAAACAAAATTGATTTAAATATTCACGCGGAATTTTTTTGCTTTCACTAAGTGGATATAACGCTTTACGCGCTTGTGCTAATACACTTTGATTAATATCGGTGCCGATAATACTCCAGTTTGATTTCAAACCAAATTTATCGGCCAATACCATCGACGTACTATAAGCTTCTTCACCAGTAGAACTGGCTGCACTCCAGACTTTAAACACGTCACCTGACGCACATTTATTTAAAATATCACTTTTTAAAAATTCAAAGTGTTTTTCTTCACGAAAAAAATAAGTTTCATTGGTCGTTAAAGAATCTATGGCATGTTGTAATTCACTAGTATTATTTGTTGTTAATTGATAATACTCTTCAAATGAAGTTATTTTTAATTTTCGCATTCGTTTGCTTAAACGACTTACAACTAGCGTGCGTTTAGCTGGAGACAGTGCTATTCCGGCTTTATCATAGATCAGTGTTTTAAATAAATTAAATTCCACATCTGAGATCTGAAAATTATGGCTAGTCCAATCCATTTTCGTATCAATCATGTTGGAATGTTCTTCTGGTATTCTCTTCGCGTGCATTATTTATTACAACTTATTAAACAAATTAATTAGACGCATCGTTTGAAATTAAAGCGCTAAGGTCTTTTATAGAAAGAATCTCATTTAAAGATAGCAATATTACAAATTTACCATTAACTTTTCCCATTCCATTTATATAATCACTGGGAATATCGGTACCAAACTGTGGTGCAGGTTCAATATTACTGGCATGAATATCCAGAACCTCTTCAACTTCATCCACTACAAAACCGATATCGATCTGTTCACCATCATCTTCCATTTCAACAATAATGATGCAGGTTCGTTTAGTGATTTCAGAATTACTGGCTTTACCCAAACGAACAGCCATATCAACGATGGGAATAACCTTTCCTCTTAAATTACTAACACCACGAATATGCGAAGGCGTTAGAGGAACTCGGGTCATAGCAGTGTATTCGATAATTTCTTGAATACTATCAATGTCGGTACCTAATAATTCACCACCTATTCTAAAGGTAAGATATTTACTGCCCAAACCTTCCATTTCTGCTATTAACTCATTCGTCGTAGCGAGAGCTGGCATAGTCGATTCTTCACTAACTGTTTCAGTCATAATGACTTCTCCTATGAAACTTATTCAATAATACTTCAAGCATATCTTTCATTATGCAAAACGCTCAAAGTCTTGCTCATCCACATCTTCATCACTATGAGAAGAAGTATTATTACTTTGCTCAAGACGTGTCACATTTTTTATCGGTTTGATTTTTTCACTTTTTGTCTCATCCTGCCTTGAGTTAGAGCGTTGTTCACCGTCAAGTGTGAAGAATGTAAGCGATTCGCGAAGCTCCTGAAGCTGGCTCGTCATTTCTTCTGCCGTTGCAGCAAGTTCTTCAGAAGCAGATGCACCTTGTTGTGCCGCTTTGTCCAGTTGGCTTATTGCCTGATTAACTTGCTGCACACCACTGGCTTGTTCATCCGATGCGGCGCTGATTTCCTGCACTAAATCGGCCGTTTGTTGAATGCTAGGAACGATTTCATCGATCAAATTTCCGGCTCTTTCTGCCACTTTAACGCTGTTGCCAGCCAATTCGCTGATTTCCTGCGCCGAGCTTTGACTGCGTTCGGCCAGCTTACGCACTTCATCCGCAACGACGGCAAAGCCTTTACCGTGTTCACCGGCACGCGCGGCTTCTATTGCCGCATTGAGTGCCAGTAAGTTTGTTTTATAAGCGATGTCTTCAATGATCCCAATTTTAGAAGCGATTTCACTCATCGCTGTCACCGTTTCTTTTACTGCCGTGCCACCATCGTTGGCTTGTGATGACGTTGATGTAGCAAGGTTATCGGTTGTTTTTGCATTCTCCGCATTTTGTTGTATCGAAGCCCCCATTTGCTCAAGCGAGGCGCTGGTTTCTTCAATACTAGCCGCTTGCTCGTTAGCGCCCTGACTCAGAGACTGGCTAGTGGAGCTTACTTGTTGTGAAGCCTCTGCCATATTGATAGAGGCATCTCTTACCCCGGTTAATACGTCACGGATCTTATCAATAGCATTACCTAATGCCATTGCCATACGACCAACTTCATCACGCGAATCAATATCCAGAGTTGCGGTTAAATCACCTTCACCAATTTTATCAGCATAAACTGCCAGTTTTTCAACCGGCCGGGTAATTGCTCGGGTAATAAGTAACGCAAGAAAAATACCCATTACAACAGCCACAAGTGATACGACAATGGTTACCGTACTCGCTTTTTCGGTATTCGCCTGTAATTCAGGGCCCACTGTATCCTGACGTTTTTTAATCGCCAGTTTCATATCTTCAATCTCTTTTGCAACGATTTTACCCGTTGGATCCAGTGTCTCTTTGATAAGGTTGTTGCGTGTATTAATAGAAGCAACCACACCTTCGAAACCACTACTGTATTTATCGGCCACATCCATCGCATTTTTCAACAACGCACGGCGTCTCGGATTTTTCAGTTGACGCTGTAGCGTGGAAAGATGCGTATTATATTCTCCGTATTCTCTTCGCACCTGATCGGCATGTACAGCGCTGTTACTGTCAAGAAACTTAACGACGTATAAACGTGCCAGCAATAAATTCCGGGTTGCTAACGATGCGACGTAAGCTGAATCCATATCCTGATCATCACGCGCACTGGTTAGAATGGCAGAGAGTTGTTTTTCCATAAACGGGCCATTCGTATCGAGTTGTTCTTTTACAAGTTTATTTCTGTTTTGTATCAAGCTACTAATTTCATCAAAAGCGCTTTTATATATTCCGATATCGTGTTCCATCTCAGCTATAATTTTTGTACTTTCTTCTGTTAAAGCTTCTTCTTTAGCCTTAACTAAAAGTTCGGCTACTGTTTTATAGCGTTCTTCAACAACGGTTAAGGCAGCTTCATTACTGGTATTAATATAGCGCAATGCGCCCAGACGCATTGATAACAGATTGGCCTGCACTCGACCTGAACCATTGGTATTACGTGCCAGGCCGCGGTATTCTGTAAATTCCTCACTAATGTTATGTAGCTGAATAACGGCAAAGACTGAAATAATCGACAATAACAACAGTACGAGTCCGAAGCCGGCACCCAGTTTTTTAGCCAGATTCCAGTGTGTAAATCCCAACATGTTATATCTCCATATAAGTAAAATATATTGATGGTTGTATTATGTTTAATACATCAATCAATATTTCAGGGTCTAAATAACGGCACCCAGTTTTTAAATCCTAACCACAACTATTCCAAAATAAATAAAATTCCAATTCTAATGTAAAACTTTTAATGCAATACCATATTATCGCTTGAAGGTTTGTTACCAACCTTCATGGATACTGCCTGTGTTGCACGCTGTACCAGATTGGGTACATCTAAAATAATTGCTACGTCACCACTACCTAAAATGGTAGCACCACTGACGCCTTTTAGATTTTGCAAGATTTTCCCCATGGGTTTAATCACTGTCTGCAATTCACCTAATAATTCATCGACAACAAACCCGGCGGTACTGGTGCCATATTTCACGACAACGATACTTTCTACAGTTTTAGTATCATTCGGCTCATCAAAATAATCACGTAAGCGTAAGTACGGTAAAACCTGATCACGTAGATTCATATAACCATTCATCTCGGTATTTTCTTGCCCAACTTCATCTAACTCAATACACTCGCTGACCATATCAAGTGGAATAACATAAGAAGAATTACCGACACGAACCAGAAAGCCGTCAATGATAGCTAAAGTTAAAGGCAGGCGAATACTCACTGTGGTTCCGCCATTTTCATTGACGTTTACATCAACCGTGCCACGTAAAGCTTCAATATTTCTGCGCACTACATCCATGCCAACACCGCGGCCTGATAAATTGGTTACTGCTTCTGCCGTTGAAAAACCTGCTTCGAAAATCAAACGAAATACTTCATGATCCGTTAATGACTGACCATCTGCTATGAGGCCTTTTTCGTGTGCTTTTGTTAATATTTTATTTCGGTCTAATCCTTTACCATCATCCGCAACTTCTATAACAATATTGCCTGAATCATGGAAGGCATTAAGTTGTAAATTACCTTGTGGCGATTTACCTGCAGCTGTACGTTCTGCCGCGGTTTCTATTCCGTGATCCATGGCATTACGCACTAAGTGCATTAATGGGTCACCGATTTTCTCTACTACCGTTTTGTCGAGCTCAGTCTCGGCACCATTAATGGTAAGTTTTATTTCTTTACCTAACTCTGAACTGACATCACGGACAACACGTTTAAAACGATTAAATGTATCGGCAATTTGCACCATACGTAAATTAAGTGCGTTATCACGAATTTCTTCAACCAATCGGCTCATGCTCGACATGGATTCAATTAATTGTTCATTACCGCTATTGTTTGCCAACATGTTGGTTGCCGCGCCAGAGATAACCAATTCGCCAACGAGATTAATCAATATGTCCAGTTTTTCTGCATCGACACGCAGTACATTCTGTCCTGACGCTTTATTCGCTTGCGTTTTGGTTTGCTTGTTTAATGCGGCGGTAACCACTTCTTGATGCACAATTTTTTGTTCAATCAGTACTTCACCGATGGGAGTCTGGTTATTATTTGAATCATTATCGGATTGTGCCTGATAATTTAATGCATCATCCAGTTCGCGCTGCGTTAACGCACCACTGGCAATAAGTATTTCACCAATACGCATATCATCTTCGGGTAAAGATTGAATAACCTCAGCATAGTGTTGTATTTGTGCGCGCGGTGACAAAATATGAATAATGCACATATCACGAACAAATTCGAATACTTGTTCAATTTCTTCTTTATCGGCATCAGTAGCAAGGTCAATTTCAAAACCGAGGTAGCAAAGTTCTGCATCAAACTCTGCAAAGCGGGGGAGGTCATCAAACAATGTTGTGACATGAATGATCTCACCAATTTTTTGTAAATAACGCATAAACGACAAAGGGTCCATTCCGTTTTGTAATACGTCATTATCAAAGCGTAATGAAATATGCCAGTTATCTGAAATAACGAGTTGGCGGCTATTATCAATTTCGAGCGCTGAGCTTTGTTGAGAATCTTCCGCGCTTTCATCTATTGTTTCGTTTTGAGTAACCACGCCAAGATAAACGTTTAAGCCATCGCGCAAGTTTTGGTCGAGTGCTTTTTCATCATCATCGAGTTCTTCTTCTGCAACGGCTTTTGTTACCAGTGTTTCCATATGGTCTCGGCAGGAGAGTAAAATGGCTATCAGGTTACTATCGATATTAATTTCATTATCACGCACCTTATCCAGTACGTTTTCAACGACATGCGTGAACGATTCAACAAAGTCAAAGCCAAAAACACCGCCGGTGCCTTTTATTGTATGCGCCGCTCTAAAAATGGCATTAATAGAATCAGGATCTGAAGGGGTATCTTCCATTTGCAGCAAGGCTTCTTCCATTGCTGTTAATAGTTCACCACACTCAAGTAAAAAGGTTTCTTCTGGACTACTCATTTTTTGCTCCTAACGAATTCTGCGTTAATGGCATTATTCGGCTGACAATATCAATGGATCGCCGAAATAACTGCCTATATTAAAAAGCTCTAAAACATCTAATACGGCAGGGCTATGCGAGTTCATAGTAAATTCTTTTTGTTGTTCAACACATTCGCGTTTAACCGCTAACAAAACTTGGAAACATGCGGTATCCATTTCACTTACATTAGACAAGTCAACTGTCATGGCTTTGCATTTATCAATATGTTTTTCAAAACCTTGTTTGAGATCGGCTGCTTCATAAATAGTTAATTCACCTTCCAGCGTCACTTCACATAAACCACTACGTTTATTTTTAATCTTAATCATTCTTTCAGCCTCACAATTAATTTCCGACACTAATTAAGGTGCGATAAGTTTTGATACAGCATCTATCATTTGGGCGGGTTTAAAGGGTTTAACCATCCAGGCTTTAACCCCGGCCGCTTTACCAATTTCTTTTTTGTCCGCACCTGCTTCAGTAGTCAGCATAATAATCGGGGTGAATTTATACGCGGGCATTTCTTTGATTTTTTGCACCATGGTTAAACCATCCATATTAGGCATATTGACATCACTTATAATTAGATGAATCTTTGTGCCATCCAGCTTTTTAAGTCCGTCCTGACCATCGCAACCTTCGATGACATCATAACCTGCACCTTTAATTGCGATACTGATAACTTGTCGTAACGATGCGGAATCATCGACTATCAAAATAGTTTTTGCCATTTGTGTGTACCTCTTAACCTTTTTATATAATGATTATAATTAGTAATTTATTTAAAAGAACTCAAGTGCATTGTCATCACTACTTTCAACTTTATCACCTCGGTGAAGTTGTCGTTCTTCATCCGTGGTATACGATGCTTCTAGTTTGCTGAGAATTTCATTTGCATCAAGTAAACTATCTTCGCCGTTAACGACTCGCTGCTTATCGACGATTACTTTCTCTGCCAGTTCTTCAAGTGTTTCGTATACATGTGTCAAAATCTGGCTGGTTCGATCCTGGAATTGCAGTGAAACCAAAATGTCGTTCACTTCTGCTATTATGCCGAAGCTTTCTTCTTTAAGAATGTCTGAAGAATCAGACATCCCTTGGGTTACCATTTGTAAACTGTCTAAAACCGATTTAATTGTTTCTGAACCGTGTGATTCCAGTTCCATTTCTTTATTCATCGATGTAGTCGCATCGGCCAATGCCTGTTCAACGGTAGATGTGAAATGACGAATGGTTTCGGTAATTTGTTTACCGGTTGCGCCTGATTGAATCGATAAAGAACGAACTTCATCCGCTACAACAGCAAAACCGCGACCCACATCACCCGCACGGGCCGCTTCAATGGCAGCGTTCAAAGCCAGTAAATTGGTTTGTGAAGCAATTTTTTCGACACCTTCGGCCATTTCTTTTAGTTTTTCACTTTCTTCAGATAGCCCCTGAAGTTGTTCGAACGACACTTTGCGATTTTCCATCGCATCACTTAGATTGTTAATCACGCCGGTTAATTGACTGCGACTATTACTAAATACAGTAGCTAAAATAGAATCTTTATTATCACCTTCTTCTACCGTCGCATTAGCAATTTTTGCTGATTTAAGTGCTGAGTCTAACCGAGTAACAAGGTTGCCAAAGCGCATCGCCATCGCTGTAATTGCATCTTCTGTTTGCTGTCTTGAACTTTCAATTTGTCGGTTTGAGACTTCAACGACTTGAGTAACAACATAGGATAAATGCTCGACCTTGATATTTTGCTGTTGATGTTGCTCTTCAACCGAGACCATGTCGGTTTCATGTTCTATATTGATTAACTTATTTTTAAGCGATTCCAGGCGTGCACCGACCGCTATACTTATAATAAGAATGCATATACCAAGTACGAGTGAATTACTTGTTAAAAATAAAGCTACACTAGAAATTACAATCCCACTAAAAAGAGGCAACCAAAAGAATTGGCTCGTATTTTTTATTGCATTCGGTTTTATCATTGTTTTCTTTTACTACCGCAAATTAAATTGAAAGAAAAATATTTAGGCCTTCTAACTAGCCCCTATCCTACTTTGAAAAATCTGACTATCTGTTGCAGTTGTTCAGCCTGTCCATTAACCTCTTCTGCAGTCGCAGCCAGTTCCTCGGATGATGCTGCTGCTTGCTGAGATACCTTGCTCAGTTCATCCACAGCAGTAGAAACTTGCTTCACACTAATGTCTTGTTCAGTCGATGCAGCGGCAATCTCTTCCACCAGGTCTGCAGTATTGCGTATGGCGGGTACTATTTTGTCTAAATAGTCACCCGCACTCTGGGCGACATTAACGCTCTCTGTTGCTTGAGTACTGATCTCTTGTGCTGCAATCTGGCTACGTTCCGCCAGTTTCCGTACTTCATCTGCAACGACAGCAAAACCTTTGCCATGTTCACCAGCGCGTGCCGCTTCGATAGCTGCATTAAGGGCTAATAGGTTGGTTTTGTAAGCAATGTCTTCAATGATGCCAATCTTGTCTGCTATATCATTCATGGCCTGTACAGATTTTTTCACTGCTTCACCACCTTCTTGTGCCTGTACCGAAGCATCTGCTGACATCGTTTGTGTTTGACCAGCATTCTCCGAATTCTGACTTATAGAAGCTCCGATTTGTTCTAGTGAGGCACTGGTTTCTTCCAAGCTGGCGGCCTGTTCAGTTACTCCCTGACTGAGAGAAGTGGCCGTAGCGCCGAGTTGTTCAGACGCACTTGCAAAATTTTCCGCAGCCGCTTGAATATCACTGACATTGCCTTTCAATCGTTCCGACATGTCGCCAATGGCATAAAGCAAGCTGGAGTTATCACCTTTGCGCAATTCAATATCAATGGAGAGATCACCTTCGGCCACCTTTTTAACAATCGATTTGGCATATTCAGGTTCACCACCCAATGTACGCAAGACCATCGTCGCAAAAAAGGCCCCGAGTCCACCACCAACAAGCAATGCTACAATAGTGCCGATAATGTTCGTGGTAAATGCTTGTGCTTCTTCATGTTGCGCGGTTTCGATGGCATGCTCTGTAAATTTTTCAACTATCTTCAGTGCGCTTTCAATTTCATTTTGCAGTTGAATTTGATCTTCTTCTATTGTCTCTGCGAGATGCCCGGCCTGTCGTAGTTTTCCAGCGGCAACCATTTCAAACACTTCCTCGACTTCCTTTTCATAAGCGCCGTGATGGATATCAGCTTTTTTAATGATGTCTAAAAGTTGGGTAAGCTTCTGCTTATCACTGTCACTGCTGACACCTTGTATAGCTTCATCAAGTATTTTTTCTACCTTCCCCGTCACTTGATTAGCCTCATGACTAAACTCAAGAAATTCTTTCTCGGCTTTAATCATATTCTGGTTAGCAATATCCGCTTTATACTTTATTCCTGCAAAGCGTAAAATTTGTTCAGTGGCAACCGCTTGTTTGAGTTGTAACATCTCTAACTCCACAATCATTTCTGTCATCGGGATATCAATTTTGGCAATATCTTCCAATTCCGCATTGATAGAGGCCATCTTTACCGAGCTGTAGACGCTGAGCATGAGGGTGATGGAAAGTAGAATTGCTACCAATATTCCAATTTTTACTTTTAATGTAAGCCTTTCTATTGCTTTCATATGTTTTATTCTCCTAATAATCTAAATTTATTGGCTAAGCGTAACTTTACGGCCGTTGAGTGCTTGCACAGGACGCGCATTAAAAGAATAGAAATCCTTGAAACGGTTCAATTGTGCGGAAGAAAGTGTCACTGGCTTCTGTAATACCAACCAACGCACACCTTCAGAACAAGGCGGCGTAGTGAGGGAACCAGAATATGTAAAATAACTGCGATCTCTAGGAAGCAGACGTAAAGCCTTTACAGATATTTGTTGTGATACTTCGTGACCTTCTTTGGCTGGTATTGCACGCCAAATATTGCCCAGCCCTGGATGTGCCAGACCGGTATCGAAAAGCACAGCAACTACCGCTAACTCACCGCTGCTGCTTTTATGTACCAAATGGGCAACCATGTCATAATTCTTACCATTGATTTGCCCTTCACTTGGTGTGTGGAAGTGAAACTGTAATAAATCATAGCGGTCTGAACCAATACTGATGTAACTCCCCGGACTGTAATTAACCTGTATGGTATGGCCGTTATTAATGATCCTTAAAGGAGAATCATTGTAATGAAACTCTATTGGTTGAAGATTCTTTTTATCAACATTGCGTGTACTGATATTGATAGGTGACTGACTATTGCCACTTTTGCAGGTGCCGAACCCTGGATTCATGTCTCCCCAATGGTAGGCTGCATTCTGTCCTTTATATCCCCAGTGAGTATTGTTTTTGCTCTTGCTTCCTGAGCCAGATGCCATTACGTTGGTATAAAAAAAAGTGGATATAATGAACATCGTTATATAAAGACTGTTACCTTTCATCGAAAATCTCCTTGTATCTTTAATATTATTATGAAAATTTGGTATTTAAAAACTTTCACTGCTTTTACTCAGCTATCGCAAAAAATGGTAAACAGAAAAACTGGCTTAAATTTTTTATCGCATTAAGAATTGTCATACTGCTATTTCTATATCAACTAATTACTATATTTAACAAATCGGGTCTGGCTTGTTATTACTTTGCTGGATGCGTAAATTACGGATCTTTCAACCAGCAAAACCCTTATCGGCGTTTTTTGCACATACCTTTAACTTTTGTGGTTATTTTTTGTAGGGGGGGGGATAGGATGAAAATGTAAATAATTCATATTTTTTTTGTGAATTATTTACATTTTAGTAAGGTTAAATTTTAACCAATAAAAATATAGTGTGATGGAGTTATCAGTTAGTAAAGTGTAAGTCTTTTTAAAATACATCAATCAACTTATCTATGCACGAATATAGTGCGTAAATGAGGCGAAGAACCATTGCCATATATAAAGTGCTTCTTTTGTAGGGTTTTTCCTACAAATAATTATTTTTATTGTCATTGTTTTTTTAAAAACTTATTTCCACAATAACATTCTTAGTAAAGGTTATCTTCCTGACCAATATATTATTCTTTCTTATCAAACACTGGTTACCAGGTTAAGTCATCGGGTATTTTGAATTCCGCATAGGGATCGTTTTCATCAACGACTTGATCATCTGCATCAAATAAAACAATACGTTTTTCATTTCGTTGTTGTATTTTTTCTGCGATAACTCTAGGTACAAGTTCGTAAATGCCATCGATGCGAGCAATGCCGAGTTTTCCCTCAATAATAAGTTGTTTCATTTCTTCATTTACATAGATACGTTTAACTTTTTTATTATGTTCGAAGTTATAAACAATTTCGCAATTTTCTGCGCGGTTTAATTTATTTGAAGTAATGAGTTGGTTGATAGCTGCTGAATTAGCTTTTTGTTGTGCTTGTAGTTCTTTTTTCTGATTTAATTCTTTGTCGAGTTTTGATTTTTCAGTAGCTGCTTGTTGAATTTTTAATTTTGTTTCATCGACACTGACTTCATTTGACGAGCGTTGTTGTTTGCTTTTTTGATTCTTGGCTTTTTTAGCACTGTGTATTTGTTTTTTACTAACTAGACCGGTTTTAATTAGCTGGTCCTGGAATGGGTTACTCATTTTATCTATCTCTGTGTGTCATGCTTATAAATAATTATCTAAGTGTCCAGCGTTTATCTAACGCGCTAAAAACTTTTGTTGTGTAACGGTAACTACCAACACTACCATTGTATCTTGCGAGAGCACGTGTGATGTTGCCCTTTTCTTTATCTAGATAAAATCGAAGTATAGTACAACCAAAGCGTAAGTTTGTTCTTATATTAAAGAGGTTGTCGTTAACGCGCCCAATTTCTTTTAACCAAAAAGGCATTACTTGCATAAGGCCGCGAGCTCCTGCGGTAGAGATTGCGTATTCATCAAAATTACTTTCAACCTGTATGAGTGCCAATACAATTTGAGGTGAAACATTTACACGTGCAGACTCATAATGAACATGGCGAAGAAATTCCAGACGTTTTTTTGTATCTTTTATTTTATGTTTCAGTCTTGTTGACATGTCGAGCAACCAAACTTCGGCATCAAACCTGTCTTCAAAACTATCGCTTGTGGAAACTGCTTTAATAAGTAATGAGCGTAATTCAGGATCGTGTGATGCTGTGTTAGTAGATATTGAGCCAGTTGAAGGCTTGTTAGGTGATGTTTTAGAATTTGACGCATACGCGGGCAGGCAAGCTAACGCAAAGTATAGAAGTACACTTAATAATATATTATGTATTTTTCTATTTTGTATATTCATCGAATATTATTGTGCCATTTTTTCTTGAAGAAAATCTAACAGAGAATCAGTATTAATATCTTGCGATTCACTATCTCTTCGACCTTTATATTCATACGTTCCATTTTTTAAACCACGTTCACTGATAACAACTCGATGTGGCAAACCAATGAGTTCCATATCGGCAAACATCACACCGGCACGTTCTTTTCTGTCATCTAATAATACATCATAGTCAAGTTCTGTTAATTTTGAATACAGTTTCTCAGCTTCTGTTTGAACCAGTTCAGATTTATGTAAATTCATTGGAGTCAGAACGATTTGAAAAGGGGCAATGTTATCTGGCCAGATAATGCCGTTGTCGTCATAGTTTTGCTCGATGGCAGCTGCCACAATACGGGTAATACCAATGCCATAACAGCCCATGGTCACAGTGACGGCTTTACCATTGCTATCTAAAACGGTTGCCTTCATCGCACTACTATATTTGTCACCTAGTTGAAAAATATGCCCAACTTCGATACCACGTTTAATACTTAGCGTTCCTTGGCCATCAGGACTTGGATCGCCATCAACCACATTACGAAGATCCACGCTATTTTCAAAAGGTAGGTCACGCTTCCAGTTTGCTCCGGTATAGTGATATCCATTTTCACTCGCACCACAAACAAAATCAGAAATTGCGGCAGCGGCATGATCAACATAAATGTTTATATTAAGTCCTATTGGACCAATTGAACCGGCATCACAATCTACAACAGTACGAATTTTTTCGGCATCAACGAGTGTTAAAGGTGATAAAACGTTTTCAATTTTTTCAGCTTTAATATCATTAATTTCATGGTCACCGCGTACTATTAAAGCAACGATTGTATCGTCGATACCCTCTACCAATAGAGTCTTAATGCATTGCGATGCTTCGACGTTTAATAAGGCGCTAACCTCGTCAATGCTATGTTGGTTTGGCGTATCAACTTTGGTTAAGGCTAATGTTGGTTCAGCAATAGGCGAGGTTGATGCTAATGTTGTTGCAAGCTCAACATTAGCGGCATAATCACTTTTATCGCTAAAGGCAATATCATCTTCACCTGATTCAGCTAATACATGAAATTCATGGGATAAATTACCACCAATTGATCCAGCGTCTGCATTCACAGGACGGTAGTTCAATCCAATACGATCAAAAATATTACAGTAAGCTTTATGCATTACTTGGTAAGTATCATTTAAAGATTCATGATCGATATGAAATGAGTAGGCATCTTTCATTATAAATTCACGCGAACGCATTACACCAAAGCGTGGTCGAATTTCATCACGGAATTTAGTTTGTATTTGATAAAAATTAATGGGCAGTTGTTTGTAACTGCGAACTTCTTTTCTGAAAATATCGGTTACCACTTCTTCATGTGTTGGACCAAAACAAAATTCTCGGTTGTGTCTGTCTTTCATGCGTAAAAGTTCTGGGCCATATTGTTCCCAGCGAGTTGATTCTTGCCATAACTCAGCCGGTTGAATCGTTGGCATTAACAATTCTTGTGCGCCGGCTCGATTCATTTCGTCTCGAACAATAGCTTCAACCTTTCGAATAACGCGTAATCCCATGGGTAACCAATTGTATAGCCCCGCGGATAGTTTTCGAATCATACCTGCACGAATCATTAGCTTATGACTGATAACTTCTGCATCTGATGGCACTTCTTTAACGGTGGCTAATAAAATTTGAGATACGCGCATATTGTTTAACTACTTATAAGGTTAAAAGAGCGAGTATTTTAACGATTTTTATGGCTTTGCGTAAGCTACTTATTGGTTATTTTAGACGGTATAACGTTGGTATTGCGGTTATAGCGTAATGTTTCATAGGGAGTACCATCGCTTGGAGGGGTATCACTAACAATCCATTGGCCTTTTTTATCTTTCCATTTATATAAAGCGGCCGTTTTATTTAGAACGGTATCCGGACTAATGGCTTCAAGTTGATGGTTGACACTTTCTGGTAATACGGATGTTATTTTATGTTGAAGAGCGGGTGATTGGTAAAGAATGATACCAAAAACAATACTGAGAAGTGCGCTTATAAGTACAAATTTTTTCATTAAGAAGAAGGCCAACCTTACATTATTTTAAAAAGTAGTGCTATTCCATCCCCACATACTGCGAGGTGCATCAGCAAATTCTATATAAATACGATCAGTAGAAATGCCTATACAATCATTTATTAGCTTACAAAGTGCCGCTGATAATGTTTTAGTTTTTTCTTCTGGCTGTTTTGACTCCATTAGGCCAATACTTTTAAGTTCTAAATAGGCCGTGGGTGCATCAGTACCCGCAAAAAGCATGGGTCGGCTAGGTTCGATATTTACCATGACATATTTTTCGGCTTTACCCAGTTCCGAGGCAATGAGTGACGAAGCTTCACGAAGTAATTTTTGTTCTAATTCCGGAGTAATAACTTCGTTTGTTTGTATCTTTAAATAAGGCATTTTAAAAAAATTTATTAGTCACAGAACTGATTAATATTTTCTTTCGCATTTTTAATTCTTCTTTGCTTCTCATCATCATCCATCGTGGTAACGTTGCCATCTTTATCCTTAAAGCGACGATAGATTTGTAATGACTCCAATCCTTTCTTAGATTTTTTACAGGCATCAGCGCGTTTATCTTCATTTTTTGCTGATTCTGCACCGGCTTTGTCTTTTTTATCTTCTTTTTTACCGATAACAGACTCGCGAGCCTTTTTGATTTTTTCAGTTCGCGCCTCTCCACTTAAAGTAGAGCTGCGAGTTTTTTTCGGACCTTTAATGGTTGTGTAATCGCCATCAGCGGGAGGATGTTGAGAATAAACCCAGTTACCTTTTTCATTTTGATACTTATACATAGCCGAGTAGCTTAGTGTTGGTGCCATCAGTATAAAAAGCGCTAATAAGGTTCTGAATTTCATTGTATTTTGTTCCGTTGTTTCCGTGTGAGTATGGCAATCTAAACTTCGCTTGTAAATTACCTGCTTGGCAAGTTTACCCGAATTACTCTTAAATTTAGCACGGAAGTGGATGTTTGTATTAGGAAAATGCAAAATATTGTTAAAAGCCCATGTATTTTCTCTGGATTTTTGACTATTTTCTCCATTTTTTCATGTATTTATAAGCATTTACTTGGCCAGTTAAGAGCATTCCTATTATAATACGGCGTCTGAGTACACAGGCTTTCGTCTTGTGGCCCTGAATAGTTGGTAAATAATCTATTTGCGTAGATGATCTCTCGCTTAGCGTCAGATATAGTCAGCATCTAGATCGCCCTTACGTAGGGCTTTTTTTATCTTTGTGGTTTTAGTCATAATTTTTTATAAATTTCTAGAATTGAGATTTTCTAGAATGTTAGTTTTCGAAATACAAAAGGTGATTTAATAGTGAAACTCAGTGGTGCAGAGATTGTTATTCAATCCCTCAAAGATGAGGGCGTTGAATTTGTATTTGGTTACCCAGGTGGTGCCGTGCTTCATATTTATGATGCGATACATAATCAAACTGATGTCGAACACATTCTTGTCCGTCATGAGCAGGGTGCTACTCATGCTGCTGATGGTTATGCGCGTTCTACAGGAAAGCCGGGTGTTGTTTTAGTTACTTCAGGCCCTGGTGCAACCAATGCCATTACCGGCATTGCGACGGCTCATTTAGATTCTATTCCACTGGTTGTTATTACTGGTCAGGTAACATCTGCTTTTATTGGTAGTGACGCTTTCCAGGAAGTTGATTCAGTGGGAATTAGTCGTCCCTGCGTTAAACATAACTTTTTAATCAAACGTGCTGAAGATATTGCCGAAACAATGAAAAAGGCTTTTCATCTTGCGATGACCGGGCGACCGGGTCCTGTTGTAGTTGATATTCCAAAAGATATTACTGATCCGAATAATAAGATTGATTATGAATATCCTAAAGAAGTGAATATTCGTTCGTACAATCCAAGGCTACAAGGTTCACCTGAAGAAATTAAAAAAGCAGTAGAGCTTATTCTTGCCGCTAAACGTCCTATGATTTATAGCGGTGGTGGTGTTGTTTTAAGTAATGCCAGTGATGAATTAATAACGTTTGCTGATACATTAGGTTTCCCTATTACACAAACGTTAATGGGCTTAGGTGCTTACCCTGCTAACGGTGAAAATTTTGTTGGTATGTTAGGTATGCATGGAACTTATGAAGCTAATATGGCGATGCATGAGTGTGACACCTTGATTGCCATTGGTGCGCGATTTGATGATCGTGTTACCGGTGAGTTAGATAAATTTTGCCCAGATGCAAAAATAATTCACATTGATATAGATCCATCGTCAATTGCAAAAAATGTACAAGTTGATGTGCCGATTGTAGGTGACGTTAAGCATGTACTCGTTGATATGAATAAAGAGTTAAAACTCAGTAAAACCAAGCCTGAAGCAAAAGCATTAGAGACTTGGTGGAAGCAAATTAAAAAATGGTCGACTGGCGATTGCTTACGCTATGACAGAAACAGCGCGTTAATTAAACCGCAGTTTGTTGTTGAAGAATTACATAAAGTAACCAACGGCGATGCTTTTGTTACATCCGATGTTGGTCAGCATCAAATGTTTGCTGCACAGTATTACGGCTTTAATAAACCACGTCGTTGGATTAACTCGGGTGGATTAGGCACGATGGGCTTTGGTTTACCTGCAGCAATTGGTGTGCAACTAGCGCATAAAGATGAAATGGTTGCCTGTATTACCGGTGAAGCCAGTATTCAAATGTGTATTCAAGAATTATCAACAGCTCTTCAGTATGATTTACCGATTAAAGTTATCATGCTCAATAACAGATATATGGGGATGGTTCGTCAGTGGCAGGAATTTTTCTATGAAAGCCGCTATTCGCAATCGTACATGAAGGCATTGCCTGACTTTGTGAAATTAGCAGAAAGTTATGGTCATGTTGGAATGCAAATTGATAAACCTGCCGATGTAAATGGTGCTTTAAAAGAAGCGTTTGCAATGAAAGATAAATTAGTCTTTATGGATTTCATAACGGATCAAACCGAAAATGTATATCCAATGATTGCTGCTGGTAAAGGGCATCATGAAATGCATTTGCAGCAAGAGTGTATACCAGTACAGTCTTCTGACAGAGAATTGGCTTAGAGGTTTTAGTAGTGCGACATATAATATCAATTTTAATAGAAAACGAATCAGGTGCTTTGTCTCGTGTGGCAGGTCTGTTTTCTGCGCGTGGTTATAATATTGAATCTTTAACGGTAGCGATTACCGAAGATGCATCGTTATCACGTATGACAATAGTTACCAGTGGTTCAGCAAATATTATTGAACAAATTAATAAGCAGTTAAATAAACTTATTGATGTTGTTCAAATTGCAGATATTACTGAAGGTGCTCATATTGAGCGTGAATTAATGATGGTGAAAGTCGATGCGGCTGAAACAGCTAGCCGTGATGAGTTGCAGCGTTTAGCCGACATCTTCAAAGGACGAATTATAGATGTGTCTGATAATATCTATACCGTTGAATTAACCGGAGAAGGTGAAAAATTAGATTCATTTTTAGAAGCAGTGGATTCTGAATCCATTATTGAAACAGTTCGTTCAGGTGCAATTGGTATTGCTCGTGGCAATAAATCATTACAAGTTTAAAAATTAGTTAAAGGTAAAAACAATGAATATTTTTTATGATAAAGATTGTGATCTATCGATCATTAAAGGTTTAAACGTAACAATCATTGGTTATGGTTCACAAGGCCATGCACATGCAAACAACTTAAAAGATTCTGGCGTAAACGTTACTGTTGCATTACGTGAAGGTTCTGCTTCTGCCGCTAAAGCTAAAGAAGCGGGTCTTACAGTAAAAAATACTGCGGCTGCAGTTAAAGGTGCTGACTTAGTAATGATTCTAACACCTGATGAATTCCAATCGATTCTTTATAGAGATGAAGTTGAACCTAACTTAAAGAAAGGTGCAACGCTAGCATTCGCTCATGGTTTTGCTATTCATTATAATCAAGTTGTACCACGTGCTGATTTAGACGTAATCATGATCGCACCTAAAGCCCCAGGCCATACAGTTCGTAGTGAATTTGTAAAAGGTGGCGGTATTCCGGATTTAATCGCGATTTATCAAGATGCTTCAGGTAAAGCGAAAGATGTTGCTTTGTCTTATGCTTCAGGTGTTGGTGGTGGCCGTACTGGTATCATCGAAACAACATTTAAAGATGAAACAGAAACAGATTTATTCGGTGAACAAGCCGTGTTATGTGGTGGTGCTGTTGAGTTAGTTAAAGCTGGTTTCGAAACATTAACTGAAGCGGGTTATGCTCCAGAAATGGCTTACTTCGAATGCTTACATGAATTAAAACTTATCGTTGATTTAATGTATGAGGGCGGTATCGCTAACATGAACTACTCTATCTCTAATAATGCAGAGTATGGTGAGTATGTTACAGGCGAAAAAGTTATAAATGCTGAAAGTCGCAAAGCGATGAAAGAATGCTTAACAAATATTCAAAATGGTGAATACGCTAAGAAATTCATCTTAGAAGGTGCATCTAACTATCCTGAAATGACTGCACGTCGTCGTAATAATGCCGCTCACCCAATTGAACAAACAGGTGAGAAATTACGTAGTATGATGCCTTGGATAACAGCCAACGCGCTAGTAGACAAATCCAAAAACTAATTCACGAATAGCGAGGAGTCAGATTACTGCGTTGAAAATTAACTCAAAATGCTCATTGGCTACGCGCCAACTCCGCTTTTTCGTCAATTTTCGCCTTGTACTCTAACTCCTCGCTATCCGTGAAGGTGTATGTAGTTTTTGTAAATTGAATGGCCGGGCGTATAGCTCGGCTTTTTTATTAAATAGTTATTAAATGGTCTCTTATATGATCTCTCGTGAAGCTTTCTGGTACATCATGCCTATCGGTATCATTGCGGCTCTTTTGCAGTTTACTTTTCCTTTATACTCGATTCCATTTTGGTTACTCATTCTTTTTCTGGGGTATTTATTTCGTAACCCGGTTTATGATTATTCTTCAGATCCACTCGGTATTGTTAGTCCGGTTGATTCGGTCGTTACCAGTATTTCTAAAGCTGAAGATCCATATATGAAGCGTAATGCTATCCGTATCGAATTTGAAATGGATTTAACGGATCCTTATATTTTACGAAGTGTTACTGAAGGAAAGATTGCTAATGTCTGGATGCGGCATCCTCAATCTGGAAATAAAAGTAAAGTAAGAGCTGCCAGAATACAAACAGATGAAGGCGACGATGCTGTTATGGAAGTTTACCCAAGTCGAAGTCATCAAATTATGTGTTATTACGCTGCAGGTGAACGAGTAGGGCAGGGGAAAAAATGCGGTTTTCTGCCATTTGGTTCAAAAGTTGTTATCTATCTTCCAGAGCACAGCATTATTGAAGTAAAGCAGGGCGAACGGGTGCTCGCAGGCAAAGATATTATTGCGCATTGGCCGCGATCTTAAGGTAAACTCGAAATATGACGAAGTTAAAACAAGAAACGAAAGATAAAAATAAACGCCGCAGAGGGATATATCTTCTCCCTAATTTATTCACAACCGCTGCTCTATTTGCGGGTTACTATGCCATCGTTGCCGCAATGCAGGGGCATTTTGAATCTGCCGCCATTGCAATATTTATCGCGATGATTCTGGATGGTTTAGATGGTCGGGTTGCTCGAATGACGAATACTCAGAGTGACTTTGGTGCGCAATACGATAGTCTTGCCGATTTAGCGTCTTTTGGTATTGCTCCTTCATTGGTGATGTACCAGTGGGCTTTGAGTGATATGGGTAAATTAGGCTGGTTAGCAGCTTTTATTTATACGGCAAGCGCAGCACTTCGTTTAGCGCGTTTTAATACTCAAGTTGGTACTGCAGATAAAAACTATTTTCAGGGTTTAGCGAGTCCTGCTGCCGCAGCTATTATTGCGGCTTTAGTATGGGTTGGAAATGATTATTTTGAACCTGGGAAAGTCTTAAATAGTGTAGCGCTTGTTATTACAGTTTGTGCGGGCTTGTTAATGATGAGCAACTTCCGATACAACAGCTTTAAGGGAATTGACCTTCGCGGTAAAGTGCCTTTTTTGACAATGCTTGTTTTTGTTTTGGTCATCGTATTAGTTACTTATGATCCGCCTATTGTTTTGTTTGTGGTATTTTTTGGTTACGCTCTCTCTGGACCTGTTATGACAATATTTCAATTACGGGAACGTCGTGCGCAGCGTAAAAAATTGCACTCTGAGCAAGATGTTGAAAGCCAAAATTCAGAAGATTAAAATTTAAATCTATTTAGTTTAAAAAAATAGTAAAAAATGTTGGCAAATTACTAAAGAGTGATTATAGTTAACCTATGTCTAATCAAGAAACAGCCCAAAAGTCACCATTGCACGGCAAAAATGCGCCTGTGTACAAGGTCGCTATCTTGGTTTTATTGCCTGTTTCTATCGCAGTACTCTTCTTAAGCCTCAACCTCCTTGCCCACTAGGGCAAAAATCGAAGCTGACAGCGCCAGATGGCGGCGCAAAACACCCAAATCTAAATAGGTTTCACCTGCAAAATATTGTATTTAAGGTGAGCAAAGAGCCATGTATAATGGCGCTTAAGAGGAACTAAAATCATGTCCCAATCAAATAAAGATCAATCAGATTCAATTATTATTTTTGATACTACCTTGCGTGATGGTGAGCAAAGCCCTGGCGCATCCATGACATTGGATGAAAAAGTACGTATTGCTAAAGCATTAGAAAAAATGCATGTTGATGTTATTGAAGCTGGTTTTCCAATCGCTTCACAAGGTGACTTTGAATCGGTACAAGCGGTAGCGAATACCATCAAAGATAGCCGAGTATGTGGCTTAGCACGCGCATTAAATAAAGATATTGAGCGAGTCGGCGAGGCATTAAAAAATGCCAATGCGGGCCGAATTCATACCTTTATCGCAACGTCTCCCATTCATATGCAACAAAAATTGCGAATGGAACCTGATCAAGTTATTGAACAGGCTGTTAAAGCAGTTAAGTTAGCGCGCAATTTTACAGACGATGTAGAATTTTCTCCTGAAGATGCGGGTCGATCCGATTTGGACTTTTTGTGTCGCGTATTAGAAGCGGTTATTGATGCAGGCGCAACCACCGTTAATATTCCCGATACAGTCGGTTATAACTTGCCAAACCAGTTCGGTAAGTTAATTTATAATTTGCGTGAAAAAGTAAGTAACTCGGATAAAGCTATTTTCTCGGTACATTGTCACAATGATTTAGGTTTGGCTGTTGCGAACTCTTTATCAGCTGTTATGAATGGTGCGCGTCAGGTTGAATGTACTATTAATGGTTTAGGCGAACGTGCTGGTAATGCTTCTTTAGAAGAAATTGTAATGGCGGTTAAAACCCGTAAAGACTTGTTTGAAACAAATGTAAATCATATTGATGCAACGCAAATTATGAACTGCTCTCGATTGGTTTCAGGTATTACCGGTTTTGCAGTACAACCTAATAAAGCAATAGTCGGTGCCAATGCGTTTGCTCATGAGTCAGGCATTCATCAAGATGGCGTCTTAAAAAATCGCGAGACTTACGAAATCATGCGAGCCGAAGATGTTGGCTTAACAACCAATCGAATGGTGTTAGGTAAACACTCTGGTCGTAATGCATTTAAAACACGCTTAGCTGAATTAGGTGTAGAGTTTAAAACCGAAGATGAGTTAAACACAGCTTTTTCAAGTTTTAAAGACTTGGCTGATAAAAAACATGAAATTTACGATGATGATTTACAGGCCTTGGTTACTGAAGCAAATTTAGATGCCGAGAATGAACGCTTACGATTGGTTTCATTAAAAGTGTGTTCTGAAACAGGTGAAAAGCCGAGTGCAGAAATAACGTTGATGTTCGATGGCAATGAAGTCTCAGCAGAAGCTATAGGCGGTGGTCCGGTTGATGCCGTTTTTTGTGCGATTGAATCCGTAGTGAAAAGTGAAACTGAATTATTATTGTATTCGGTGAATAACATTACTAACGGTACAGATGCACAAGGCGAAGTAACGGTACGAGTAGAGCGTGGTGGTCGTATTGTTAATGGTCAGGGTGCAGATACCGATATTGTTATTGCATCTACAAAAGCCTATATCAATGCATTAAACAAAATCATTGAACCGGTAGTTGATCGAGCACATCCACAGTCAGCGGATGTTTAAGGTTTCATACTTATAATGAAAAACTTAAGTCCCACACAACAAGCCTGTTTAGACGCAATGGGCATTGATGTGTGGGTGCCTCGTGATGTGCAAAATGAAGATGCAATTGAAGCCATTCAAGATACTCCGATCTTATTATCTCAAGTAAAACAAGAACAAGTTCCTGTAACAAATGCTGAAATACTTCCTGTTGTAGAAAATAATCAAACGATAGATGTTGACGCTAGCCCTATACAAAAGATTGCTGACGATATTCCTACAACATTGAGTATTCCTGATGATTGGAATGGTTTGAGTCAGGCTGTTTCAAGTTGTCGTGAGTGTGGATTACATACATCAAGAACACATACTGTTTTTGGTTCAGGTAATCAAAATGCCGATTGGCTGATTATTGGTGATACACCAACGGTTGACGACGATAAAAATGGAAATCCTTTTACAGGTCAAAGTGGTGAGCTACTTACAGCAATGTTGCGAGCTATTAAGTTAACGCGCCAACAGGTTTATATAACCAATACTTTAAAATGCACAACACCTAATAATCGAGAACCCGAAGAAAGTGAACTCGATACATGCCTTCAATATTTACATAAGCAGATTAGCTTAATTAATCCAAAATTAATTTTAGTGCTAGGGCAAAGTGCTGCACAACGTGTGTTGAATAACCAGTCAACGTTAGCAAGGTTAAGACAAAAAGTGCATTCATTGGAAGACTCAAATATTTCTGTTTCTGTTCCTGTAGTTGTGAGTTATCATCCTTCCTCATTGTTAAGTATGCCTGCTAACAAAGGTAAAGCTTGGCAAGATCTACTTTTTGCGCAAAAAGCAATTTCATCTCAAGCAGTGTTATAGTGATTTTATGAGTGCAGTAATCGACAATAATCATAATGGTTTTCACCCAATGCGCATGAGTGATGTTGATGAAGTAATGGAAATTGAACACACGCTATATGATTTTCCTTGGACTAAATCTATTCTTTCTGATTGTATTCAAGTTGGATATTCTTGTTGGGTATATAAACAAAATTATGAAATTCAGGCCTACTGTGTTTTGTCCTCTGGAGCAGGTGAAGCCCATATACTTACATTGTGTGTGAGAAAGGATTTTCAGGGTCAAGGTTTGGGGAAGATATTACTCCAGCATTTAATTGATGTTGCTAAAGACCATAAAGCCGAAGTTTTACTCTTAGAAGTCAGGCCGTCAAATGTTACTGCAGTCCATTTATATCATAAGTATGGTTTTAATGAGGTCGGTACACGTCAAGGTTACTATCCCGCTAAAGAAGGGCGCGAAGATGCCTTAATAATGGCATTAGATCTCAGCTCATTTGATGTGTTTAAGTAGTTTACTTTCGTACAACTACCTCGAGTAGTCTTCATTTTTTCAGCAAACTCAGCGCATATCATGTAAAATAACGCCTTTATATCAATATTATTAAAGCGCTTACTTCTAAAATGTCTGATTTCATCAAAGAAACACTCCGCCGCCGCACCTTTGCCATTATTTCGCATCCCGATGCAGGTAAAACAACACTTACTGAGAAGCTACTTTTGTTCGGTGGGGCAATTCAGTCTGCCGGAACGGTTAAAGGTCGTAAAGCGGATAAACATGCTACATCCGATTGGATGGAAATGGAAAAAGAACGAGGTATCTCAGTTTCGTCTGCTGTAATGCAATTTCCATATCGCGATAAAATTATTAATTTATTAGATACCCCCGGCCATGAAGATTTCTCGGAAGATACCTATCGAGTACTGACTGCAGTAGATTCTGCGTTAATGGTTATTGACGTGGCAAAAGGTGTTGAAGATAGAACCGTTAAATTAATGGAAGTTTGTCGTTTACGTGATACACCCATTCTAACCTTTATAAATAAGCTTGATAGAGAAGGCAGAGATCCAATCGATCTACTCGATGAAGTTGAAAGTGTACTCAAAATTGAATGTGCTCCGATTACGTGGCCAATTGGCATGGGCAAACGTTTTAAAGGTGTTTATCATTTGTATAAAGATAGTGTCCATTTGTTTAGTGCAACCCATGGCGGCAAGATAAATGTCGGTGAAGTCATTGACGGGTTAAACAACCCTCGCCTTGATGAAATCTTAGGTGATATGGCAACAGAATTACGTGAAGAAATTGAATTGGTACAAGGCGCGAGTCATACTTTTGATAAAGAAGCATTATTGTCAGGTAAACAAACACCTGTGTTTTTTGGGTCGGCAATTAACAATTTTGGTATCGACGAGCTATTAGAGTATTTTTCGGATGAAGCACCTGCACCGCTAGCACGTGAAACAAAAGATCGCGTGGTCGAACCCAATGAGCAAAAATTTACAGGCTTTGTTTTTAAAATCCAAGCTAATATGGATCCCTCTCATCGAGATCGAGTCGCTTTTTTAAGAGTATGTTCTGGTACCTACGAAAAAGGTATGAAGATGCGACATGTTCGAATTAAAAAAGATGTCAAAGTAGGCAATGCGATTACCTTTATGGCAAGTGATCGTTCTCATGTTGAAGAAGCCTTTCCCGGGGATATTATTGGTTTACACAATCATGGCTCCATTCAAATTGGTGATACCTTTACCCAAGGTGAAGATTTAAAATTTACCGGCATACCTAATTTCGCACCAGAACTCTTTCGTCGGGTACGTTTAAAAGATCCGCTTAAACTAAAACAACTACAAAAAGGGTTAGACCAACTTAGTGAAGAGGGTGCAACTCAAGTATTCCGTCCGTTAAATAATAACGATGTTATTGTTGGTGCTGTAGGCGTATTACAATTTGAAGTGGTCGCAGCACGCTTAAAAACCGAGTATAGCGTTGATTGTCAATTTGAAGCCGTTAATGTATCTGTGGCGCGTTGGGTTGAATCGGATGATACTAAAAAGTTCGAAGAATTTAAAAAGAAAGCAGCGGATAATTTAGCGCTAGATGCTTCAGAAAGTTATACCTATTTAGCACCGACTCGCGTCAATCTTGAATTAAATATTGAGCGATACCCAGACGTAAATTTCTTTGCAACGCGTGAGCATTAATAAATGTAGTTATATTTAAGTAAAGACTCTATATTTAAAAAAAGACTATAGATTAAAAGCTGGACAATTGCGTAATGCTGTTTACTTAAGTGCTAAATTATATCCCCCCTCCCATTTCGGGAGGGGGCTAGGGGGAGGGGTAAATATAAGCACCCCTCCCTAGCCCTCTGATGGAACAACTAGCCATTCGACTAAGCTATCTAGCTAAGTCGCTGGTTACCCTTGAAGGGGAGAGAACTTACATTTAAATTTTATTCTCTTAACTGATCGGCATTAGGCAATTGCGATGTAACAAACTGATTAAGATACTGATAATATATAAGGAATAAGCATTCAGGAGTGAATGAGTGATAACCATAATTATACGGCGTATTTTAAAATTCTGTTATCGAATTGAAGTAAAAGGGATAGATAACTTCTATCTCACCAGTAAGCGAACGATGATAGTCGCTAACCACACTTCATTTCTCGATGCCGCTATACTTTTCTGTTTTCTCCCTGAAGAAGTCAGCTTTGCCATCCACACTCGTATCATGAATAAAAAGTTTATGGCGCCTTTTCGGCCATTAATGAAACTCTTCGTAATGGATCCATTAAATCCATTCTCACTAAAATCACTCATTAAGTATCTTAAAGAAGATAATCGAGTTGTTATCTTTCCGGAAGGGCGAATAACAACAACGGGTGCCTTAATGAAAATCTACAACGGCTCAGGGCTTGTTGCAGATAAATCCAATGCGGATGTTTTACCTATTCGTATTGATGGCGCACAGTACACTCCTTTTTCGCGTTTGCGCGGTATTGTTCGTCTACGTTGGTTCCCTAAAATTACCGTTACAATATTACCCCCACGCAAGATTAAAGCACCTGAAGAAATTCGCGGCAGAAATCGTCGAATTTATGCCGGTCAGTTATTAACGGACATAATGAATGAATTAATGTTCTCAACCAGTAACTATAAGCGTACATTATTTCAGGCCTTATTGGATGCTAAAAATCTTCATGGCAGAAAACATATCATTGCCGACGATATTGAAAGAAAGCCCATCTCCTACGAAAAATTAATTCACCGTTCTATATTACTGGGTGATGCATTAGCGCTAAATACGCAACAAGGCAATTATGTTGGTATCCTATTACCTAACATGGTGAATACCGTTATAGCGTTTTTTGCCTTACAAGTTCATGGTCGTATTCCTGCCATGTTGAATTTTTCTGCCGGTGCAACGGCAATGATAAATTCTTGCGCTACTGCCAATATTAAAGTTGTTTATACCTCTAAACGATTTGTTAGTTACGCAAAATTAGAGGGCGTAATAGATAAGTTAAGCACACAGGTTCAAGTGTGTTATTTAGAAGACGTTGTTAAGAATATCCCACTTACTAAAAAAATATTAAGTTTAATAACCACTAAATTTCCTACAGCGGCTTACAATAATCGTTTAGAAAATCAAGACCCAAACTCACCAGCCGTTGTATTGTTTACTTCCGGTTCGGAAGGTACACCTAAAGGTGTTGTCCTGTCGCATAGTAATTTACTCGCAAATGGTATTCAAATGAGCACCCGAGTTGATTTTAGTGCGCAAGATAAAATATTAAACGCCTTACCGTTGTTTCATTCATTTGGTTTAACGGCTGGTACGTTAATCCCATTAATATCGGGTATGAAAGTATTTTTATACCCTAGCCCGTTACATTTTAGAATCATCCCCGAAGTCGCCTATGATATTGGCGCAACCATTATGTTTGGCACGAATACCTTCCTTGCTAAATATGGTCACTTTGCACATCCGTATGATTTTTATAGTCTTCGTTATGTATTCGCCGGGGCAGAGAAATTACAAGATGCAACGCGGCAATTGTGGAGTGAAAAATTTGGCCTACGTGTGTTTGAAGGTTATGGCACAACTGAAACCAGTCCGGCACTTAGCACGAATACCGCAATGGATAATCGCAAAGGTACAGTCGGACGCTTATTACCGGGTATCGAATATCACTTAGACGATGTAGCTGGTGTAGAAGAAGGTCAACGCTTATCTGTAAAAGGGCCGAATATTATGCTCGGTTATTTGTTGCATGAAAATAATAATAATGGAACCAATATAATCGTACCACCAGAAACAGCACAGGGTATTGGTTGGTATGATACGGGCGATATAGTCAATATAGACAGTGAAGGATTCGTGAAAATACTTGGCCGTGCTAAACGCTTCGCGAAAATTGCGGGTGAAATGATATCACTTGCTGCTGTTGAAGAATTTTTATTAAAAGCATGGCCATCTAAACATCATGCGCTAGTCGCAATTCCAGATGAACGTAAAGGTGAGCAATTAGTTTTATTATCAGAAGAAAAAGATCTCACTCGAAAAATGATAGCTGAGCAAGCAAAAAACTATGGCCTCAGTGAATTATCACTTCCACGTACAGTACAATATATTAAAAAATTACCGTTACTAGGTTCTGGTAAACCAGATTTTACGGCTATAAATAAAATTATTATGGATGAATTGTAAAAAGGCTGTCATTGCGTAATGCCGTTCACTTAAGAGCTAAATTATATTCCCCCTCCCTCAGGGAGGGGGTTAGGGGGAGGGTAAATATAAACTATCCCACCCTAACCCTCTGATGGAACAACTAGCCATTCGACTAAGCTATCTAGCTAAGTCGCTGGTTACCCTTGAAGGGGAGGGAACTAACTTTTAAATTTTATTCTCTTAACTGATCGGTATTGTGTCATTGCGTAATACCGTTCACTTAAGAGCACATTATATTCCCCCTCCCATTTCGGGAGGGGGCTAGGGGGAGGGTGTAAGTATAAAACCCCCCACCCTAGCCCTCCCCCGAAATGGGGGAGGGAACTAATTTTTAAATTTTGTGTATAGTGCAAATGTACCAACTTAAAAGTATAAATAGAATGAATAAAATCAAACAATACCTAACCAAGCCGGTAATCTCATGGGCACTCTACGATTGGGCAAACTCTGCCTTTGCTGTCGTGGTGTTAACTGCTTTTTATCCCGTATTGTTTGGCTCTTTCTGGAGTACCGGTGTCGATCCAACAGTAACGACTGCTCGAATAGGTGCTGCAAATTCCATATCAAGTATTGTTATTGTTTTACTGGCTCCAATCCTCGGTGCAATAGCCGATGCCAGCAAAGCCAAAAAACGTTTTTTAATAGCGTTCGCTCTAGTCGGCATTGTTATGACAGGTTGCCTATTCTTTATAGGTGAAGGCCAATGGTTATATGCCAGTATCTGTTTTGTTTTCGCGGCCATTGGCTTTATGGGTGCCAATGTTTTTTATGACTCACTAATCGTTAACATAACCCAAAAAGATAACTACGATGGTGTCTCGGCATTAGGTTATTCCTTAGGTTACCTGGGGGGCGGCTTATTATTTTTAATAACCGTTATTATGAGCCAATCGCCAGAGTCTTTTGGTTTTGCATCACAAAGGGAAGCGATACAATTTTCTTTTGTTGCTGTATCCCTTTGGTGGTTTATATTTTCGTTACCAGTAATGTTATTTGTACACGAAGCTGGTTCAGGTTCTGGAATAGCTAATGGTGATAAAAAGATAAATATTATTGCAGGCATAAAACAACTCAAACAAACAGTAAACGAGATTCGCGCGCTTAAAGTTGTTTTTATGTTTCTAATTGCTTACTGGTTATACATAGACGGAGTCGACACCATCGTTCGCATGGCCATTCCCTATGGCATGTCGATTGGATTAGATTCATCTAATTTAATTGTAGCGATTTTAATCACCCAGTTTGTCGGTTTCCCATCTGCCTTGGTATTTGGTTTCTTAGGTCAAAAGTGGGGAGCAAAGCGTGCGATCTTGTTAGCGATTTGTGTTTATCTTGTTATAACCGTTATTGGCTCGCTTATGGATTCCGTTGAAGAGTTTTATATTCTCGCCATTAGCATTGGTTTAGTTCAAGGTGGAGTGCAGTCCTTAAGTCGCTCATTTTATGCCCGTATTATCCCGCATTCAAAATCTGCCGAGTTTTTTGGTTTTTATAATATGCTCGGTAAGTTCGCAGCGGTACTTGGCCCCATCATGATGGGCGCAGTCGGTGTTATCACCGGCGATCCACGCTTATCCATTTTATCCATCGCCGTTTTATTTGTAGCCGGTGGCGTATTACTCTATTTCGTCGACGAGCAAAAGGGTATTGAAATGGCAAAAGAGCTAGAAGACTAAGCGCCCTTTATGCAACAATAAACCATAAAAAGAATCCGTCATTCTAGCGAAGGCGGGAATTTAGAAAAATATAATAGTTTTTTTAATGGTTGACTGGATTCCCGCCCCTGCGGGAATGACGGCTAGCGACTTGGCTGGGCAGTAGTGAATATTAAACTAATATTTAAACTGGATGCTCAAGCACTATAATATAACATAGCAAAAGCACCGGAAGATTAATCACGCTTTATGCCACAATTAATCACACAAAGAATCCGTCATTCCTGCGGAGGCAGGAATCCAGTACTTTATATCAGCAGATTTCAAATAATGAGCAGTTAAAATGACAGATCAAAGAGATCAAACAGAACAAAATAATAATAAAGCACCCACACTATGGGATGTAACAAAAAGTGTACTAGCGGCAATGCTAGGTGTTCAAAAAAGTAAAAATCACCAACGCGACTTTCAATATGGTAAACCTTGGCAGTATGTCATTGTTGGTTTAATAGCGGTTGGGGTTTTCATTGGAATTCTTGTGACGGTTGTTAATTTGGTAATGAGTTCGGCTGGACTGTAATACTATAATGATGTTCTGATTAAAGAAACAGGCACCTTTAATAATCCTCTATAAATTCTATTCTCATCTCAATAAGAAAATGGCGTATGAGCAATAATTTAAAAGAAACGATACGCGCGCAGCGTGAAAAGCTGACGGCAATGCTTGGTGAAGAGATGCATGATCTGGCAGTAGAATGTGTCCCCCTGCTCGATAACCATGAAGCACTCAATGCGTTGTTGTCCAGTGCATTTCCACGATTGCCATATTGTAAGCATCTTTACGTATTAAATTCTGATGGTGTACAGGTAACAGATAACATTACTCAAACAGGTAAAGAGTCGGAGCATTTTGGGCGTAATCGAATGGACCGGCCCTATATGGAAGGAATAATAGGGACTACTGATTTTAGATTATCCGATGCTTATATCAGCAGAAACAAAAAGAGACCGTCATTTACCGCTATTCAAGTTATACGAAATGAAAACGGTAAACGTGTTGGGTTTTTAGGTGCAGATTTCGATTTAAGAGAGTTACCTGATATTAAAGAAATCTATCAAGAGCCCGATGCCTGGCGACAGGTAAAAGGTGATCCGGTTATACGAAGTGCGGTATTCAACCAACAACGAATTGACAGCCAGATGGATAAACATCTGGAACAAGTTATTCCGATTATTAGTGAGTTAATTAGCGAGCATGGTGTTTTTCATGCGAACCTTCATTTCTCGAGTGGCCTTGTTACCCTATGGATGGTTGATGATCCTTTTAGTTATAGAATATTAAGTTTTGATGAAATCATAGACCCGGATATTTGTCTTGCATACCCAAGACGCGATTATCATGAACGAGCTATCGTTCCTGCTGACAAAATTATTCCGGTATTTGAAGTTTTTCGCGCATTACGCTTCGCAGATGAAAATGTTTATTTAAGAGCAGGTTCGTTAAATGTGATTAACGGTATGGTTAGCCTGAATTTTTCATGTGATGGTTCGCACTATATGCGGTTTGATGAGTTCCTTGAGAAAAATATAGATTTTTGGTTCGGAACAAAATAAAAGGCAACGGTGGCAAGTTGAATCATTTATCCTATTAAGTTGAGGATGAGAACACATATTTCAGTAATATTAGTAACAACTGCTCTCTGGTACCTATATTCTATATTAGTGACATGGTATAAATGAAATAAAACATCAAGGAGGATGTATGAGGCCCAATCTTACTAAAGCTGTAACTAAATTTAAGAGAGTTAATATTACACCTACTCAAGTCGGTAAGTTTATAGGCGGAAAAGTAAATTATAATATAAACACACTTACGAAAGCACAAGGGCGCTTCAAAAATGCTTGTGCTATTAGAATGAGTTATGTACTAAATAATACGGGGGTTAAAATACCCTACATATCAGGTCAAACAGTATCTGGCAAAAATGGAAACTGGTATATATACAAAGTAAAAACTCTTATCAAATTTTTGAAAAAGAAATTTGGTGCGCCAGATCACATTATTGCTAATCCAACACTATTGAAAATTGATAAATTAAAAGGAATTATCGTTTTTGAAGTCGATCAATGGGTAGACGCTAGTGGTCATGCTACTATTTGGGATGGAGCTAAATGTTCTGATAAATGTTATTTCAAGGAATCTAAAAAGGCATATATATGGGAATTAAAAAACTAAGTTATTTATTACTTTTGTTATTGCTGCCAATATCTTGCAATGCAGATAACCACGCATTTAAAACTGCAAGTGAAGAAGTTTTATTTAAAAACTTTGCTTTATCAATCTGTTTGGGCATGGCATATACAGACCTTTCAAAAAAGTTTACAAATCAAGCAAGTTCCGCTGCTAATGGCTATCGTGAGTATTCTCATATTTCATTAGAAGCTTATGAAGAAGCACGCGCAGTTGTAAAAAAATGGCTAAAGAAAGACTATAAGAGTAAGCAAGGCGGCCAGATACAATTAATGAAATGTATTGATTTATACAATCATTCTGACCTTAGAAATATATTTGCTAAATATAATCCATGTAAATCACCTGATTCGTGGCTTGATCGTAAAGAATTTAATAAATCGTGTAAATAAGAAATAAGTGGGGGCAGAGCATAGATACTTTAATATTAGAAGAATCTGTACTCTGATCCTAGTTATTCACTAGAAAATATTTTATTTTAGTCATCACAAGATGCAGCAAGCATAATCATCTTGAATGGATCGAGTATTGATTCCATATTATGGCTAGTTCGCCATTTATCTTGTAGCTCATAAGCTTCTACTTCAAGTTTACCAAGACATACCTGTTTATTTTTATTACTTGACCACTGTAAGTAGTGCACTAGTTCATGGACTAGTATCGACTGGTCTTCTTTACTTTTATGATTAAATTCTAGGGGTAAATAAATGGTATTTTTTTATTATAAAAGGCGACTAACTGAGAAGCATCGCAACGTCCCTTGTGGTTTATTCCGTAGTTAGCACAAATATTAGAGGGTTCGGTAAAAGTGAGGTTAGGTGTGAATTGCTCAACATTATATGAGCTATTTGCACTAATCCAGGTTAAAACGCCAATTAAAATATCCTGCATTTAAATTCTCCTTTGAATACTAATTATAGGATATATTGGCACTAATTTTTAGAATATTTAAAATTAATTGGTGTTCTGAATACAGATTTCACTAATATTTAATAAGTGGGACCAGAATGCACTTCCCTTAGTTTTTTTACTACGTTATAAATAAATGGAATAAAATTACGACACATACGTTTTAGTAATATCTTGTTAAAATATTACGGATATAAGTATGTCATATGATCGTCGAAAATTTTTAGGTTTATCTGCAAAGTTGATGTTGGCGAGTTCTGCGTTAAGCGTTGCCCCCAATGTTATAGCGACAAGTAATAGTACAATTAAAGCAATAGCATTTGATGCATTTCCAATATTCGACCCAAGACCTATTTTTGGTCTTGTAAAAAAGCTTTACCCTGATAAAGCAAAAGAATTTAGTGTGTTATGGCGAACTCGAATATTTGAATATACATGGTTACTTACATCTGCAGGACAATATCAAGACTTCTGGACATGCATAGATGATGCACTTGTTTATACAGCAACTACGTTAAAAGTAAATTTAACAACAACCAACCGCAAAAAATTAATGAATGCTTTTCTATCAGTTAAAGCATTTCCCGATGTGAAACCAGTACTCTCTGAACTTAAAGCATCAGGGATTAAACTTGCGTTTTTGTCGAATATGACAGAAGAAATGCTTAATAGTGGTATCAAAAACTCTGGGCTGGAAGGTTATTTTGATCATGTACTGAGTACAGATCGAATTAAAACATTTAAGCCTGATCCAAAAGCCTACCAAATGGCTGTTGATGCATTTGAACTACAGCGTAGTGAAATTACTTTTGCTGCTTTCGCAAGCTGGGATGCAGTGGGTGCGAAGTGGTTTGGTTATCCAACATTTTGGGTGAATCGATTAAAGTTTCCCGCTGAAAACCTTGGCTTTGCCGCGGATGGTTCCGGTACAACGTTGTCTGAACTTGCTCACTTTGTAAAAAATTGAAGATATTAAGAGATGAACTTATATCGACATGACTGTCAAATGGCATTCATAATCGTTTATTTAGGGATGTATAAATGACACTTCATAAAAGTGGATACTATTTCATTGTATTACTAATTTTGGTGGTGGTCGGGTTTTGGGAGTCTTATTTCTCAAAAATTTTTAATGGCGTTGATACTTATACCCATTTCCATGCCATCACCATGATGCTCTGGATTGGAATGCTAATTACACAAGCATTTTTAATCAAGAACAAAAAACGATCGCTTCATCAATTTATAGGGCATTTTTCTTACGGCCTTGTTCCTTTAATTATTATTTCCTTAATATTATTGGCGCATAGTCAAATTACCATTCATGACTACGGTATTTCATATTCCAGACTATATGTATTATTTTTACAGCTCTCATTGTTGGTGGTTTTCGTTATTGCATATAGCTTAGCGATTTATTATCGAAGCATGCCGAGTCACCATGCACGTTATATGATTTGCACATCTTTAACTTTGATTGATCCAGCTGTTGCGAGGATACCTTTAGCTATACCGCCACTTCCTTTTAGTTATCAGGTATTGACCTTTTCCTTGATTGACTTAATTTTAATTGTTTTGATTGTTATGGAACGTAACCAAAAGCAGGGACGAACTGTATTTCCAATAATGCTTTGTGTGATTGTAATTTTTCAGGCTTTTAATCTTTTGTGGACACGAAGCGCGATTTGGGATGATTTTGCTTTGTGGTTTGCTAAACTTCCTCTCACATAAAGAATATTGGGTTCAGAACACAGTTAGAGTTTTCATACATTTTTTGCTAATATCAGAGAGAACTTTGCTATAGATTTATCAACCTGTGACATATTTGAAGGAGTCGAATATGAAGTTGCAAACTACATTACCTTTTAAACTACTTTTTTTTATTCCTTTATTGATTTTGCTAACCGCTTGTACAGCCGGTAGTGAGCAGTTTACAACACCGAGCCCGGCGGGTTTCTGGTATGGCCTGTGGCATGGCATCATTTCAGTTATAAGTCTGGTTATTCATATTTTTAACGATAGTGTGTTGATGTATGAAACAAACAATACAGGTGGCTGGTATGATTTTGGATTTCTGCTAGGAGTCATTTTTGTTTGGGGCGGTGGTTGTCATATGAGTTGTAAATCTGCTGCTGATAAAAAACGTGATAAAGAATGGGATGAAATTGGTAGTAAAGTTGAAGTAAAAGTAATGCGGAAACTGAAAGATTGGGCAGAAGATGAAAAGGGTACTGATGATGGTGAAGAGTGGGACGAAATTGGCGAAAAAGTTGAGAAAAAATTAAAACGCAAGATTCGCGAATGGGCAGAAAAAGATTGATGTTAAAAGCCTGAATGTAATATTAACTCTTTTATTAGGAATAACGGTGTTCTGCCCCTACTTACCCTAATATAAACAGACATAATTCAGTATAATCCGCTCCATGAAACAAGAAATTGAATTACTGGCACCCGGTGGGGATATTGATTCTATCAAGGCGGCGATTTTAGCGGGCGCGAATGCGGTTTATTGTGGGCTGGATAAATTCAATGCCCGCAGTCAGGCGAAAAATATAGGCCTAGAAGATCTCCCCGGGATTTTAAGGCTGGCACACAAACATGATTGCGAGGTGTTTTTAACTCTAAATATCATTATTGTTGAAAGAGAAATTCCCGCCCTTATTGGCTTGCTCAACAAACTGGTTAATACCACCCTTGATGGCATTATTATTCAAGATTTAGGGGTGTTTTATTTAATCTCTAAATATTTCCCTTCGCTTAAGATCCATGCTTCCACACAGATGACCACACATAATGAAGGGCAAATAAAGTTTTTAAGTAAACTCAATGCAACTCGGGTTAATTTGTCACGCGAGTTAACGCTCCCTGATATAACGGCATTAACGGCCATTGCGCATGAGCATGGTGTTTTAACCGAAGTGTTTGTGCATGGCTCGAATTGCATCTCATTTTCTGGCCTGTGTTATATGAGTTCGGTTACTGGTGGTAACTCGGGTAATCGTGGCCAATGTAGTCAGCCGTGTCGGGATGAATATCTAACCACGCCAGAAGGCAAAAACTTCCCACTTAATATTAAAGATAATTCAGCCTTTTCGGATATTAAAGCCCTTGCTGCGGCAAAGGTTGACTCGGTTAAGATTGAAGGCCGAATTAAAAAATATCACTACGTACATACTGTGGTCGATACATGGCGCAAACAACTTGATAGTTTTTATGCTCAAGAAACATTAGGTGGGGATAACAACAACCTGCGTAATGTGTTTAACCGTGATTTTTCAAACTCGTTTTTGAAAGGTGATATCAGTCGTGATGTATTTATTGATAACCCACGGGATAACTCTGCAATTTACCGAGCTAAAGTAAAATTTGGCGCTGATATTAATTTTGATGCCAAAGTTAATATTGAGACCAATGATAAGTTAGAAATAGTCAAACAAGAACTGAGTGATTTAAAAGAAGATATTGTTACTAACGTTCAAGAAGGTATTACAAAGCTTAGTATTGATAAAGCACCGTTAACTCTTAGTCTGTCAGGCGTGACAGGGGAACCTTTAAGTGTTTCGGTTAAAACACCTGAAACCTCATTTGTTGTATTTTCAAATTCAAAATTAGTAATAGTCGATACCACCAAAGAAGATTCTGCCAGTATTGATGAAGCCGTGTTATTAAAACGCTTTAAAGCTTTAAATGAGACAGAGTATTTTATCGAGAGCTTGAGTTTAGATAATTTCCAGAATGATTTATTTATTCCCTTTAAAGAACTCAATATTATAAAGAATAAAATATTATTTGAATTAAATGGCGGCAAAGCGGTTGTTGGTCACGTTGATTATTCTAGAGACGTTGATATATCTAAACAGAATAAGAAAAGTGATGAGAGTATTACACCTTCTTTAGCTGTATTGATTTCATCCGAAAATGATCTTCATCTGAGTGAGTCAACGGATGCAGATATTTATTTCCAGATCCCTAATCATTTTAAAACCAAATTACCTAAGCTAGTTAAACTATTTAAAAATAACAAAAAGTTAATCCCATGGTTCCCTGCGGTGTTAATAGGTGAAAACTACCGTGCAGCGGTTGAGCTTTTAGAGCAGTTACAACCCGATCGGATTGTGACTAATAATAGCGGAATCGCTTTTGCGGCCTATGAACGAAATATATCATGGACTGCCGGCCCCTATATGAATTTGGTGAACTCCTATAGTTTGTTATGCTTAAAAGAAGAATTTAATTGTGCGGGTGCATTTATTTCAAACGAAATAAGCAAAGGCCAAATTAAGAGAATCCACAAGCCGGATGATTTTGAACTGACCTACAGTATTTCGCATCCGATTGTGTTGATGACAACTATCGCCTGTATGTTTCATCAGGTTTCGGGCTGCAAGAAAAACATTGTTGATGACAAATGTATTCAACGTTGTGAAAAATCGTCATCAATCACGAATTTAAAAGATGTCTCATATTATATTGATAAAGAAAAGGGTGGTTATCACACGGTTTATAATGAGACTAACTTTTTAAATACCGATATTGTTTCGGATATTCAGGGTTTGTTTTCCAATTTCTTTATTGATTTAAGAGATATCAAAACAAACACCCAATTTGGAAAGGATAAATTAGAAATTATAAAGCTATTTGAAGAATCTATTAACGGGGATGCCGAATCAATAAATCAACTCCAGAAAAGTATCTATCCTTCAATTAGCACCCAGTACAGTAGAGGAATTTAACTAGCCGAATTAGTATCGTTTTAAGCCGGCTGTGCTAGTATTAATCAAAATGGATTATTTTTAATATGACTGAACATAGGCGCTACCATAGAGTATATTTTGACTGTCTAGTTGAATTTGAAACTAGCGAGTGTAAATATGTATGTGTACTCGTTGATATATCACTTCAAGGTGCGCTAATTGCTGCATGCTCAGGCGCAACGCCTCAAGCAGGTACACCTTGTAACCTTACCATTAGTCTCGATGAGTCAAATGAAGTTCAAATTAAAATGGTGGGTACAGTTGCTCACAAAATAGAAAACCGTGTGGGTATTCATTGTGATTCTATCGACAGTGATAGCATGGCTCATCTTCGTAAGCTGGTTGAATCTAATCTTGGCGACGTTGACTTGGTCAATCGAGAGTTTGACGTGCTTGTCCATGATCATAAATAAAAGATTGACCTTAATCTAGCATATGAAACAGATTATTCTATTATCCTACATTTTGTTTTTTTTTCCGAGTATTGTGTTATCGGCTGATGGCATATATAAAGAAAGCCCAGAGTATTATGTTAAGGAGCTTTATGTTAAATCGGGTCTAAAAATTCAAATTGATTCATTTTCATCAATACTTCTTACTCAAATTGAGGCTGAAATTAAAAATGATCCTGACAAAAATAAATATAAACCTAATGAGATTAAAAATTTAGTCAAAGTAATTAATGATGTTTTTGGGGCCTCTGATCTAAATAAAAAATCATTAGAAATATTGTCACAAGATTTATCAAAATCTGAAATTAAAAGCTTACTAAGCTGGTTTGACTCTGCTGTTGGTAAGAAAGTGGGATGGTATGAAGACCATATATCAACCCGAGCAGGATATTTGGCGATGAATGATTATGAGAAAAATCTTGCTATAAACCCGCCTACCAAAGAATATAAACGCACAATAAAACAACTCATCAGCAATATGAAAGTAATGGAAGCTGCTGTAGATATAGCTTTGATTAACCAGATATTAGTGATTACAGCTATGGCTTCGTTACGGCCAAACTTTACGGCAGATATGTTTGAGAAGATATCAATAAAATCAGAACGAAATAAAAATGTATTAAAGAAAAAGGTTGAAGGAGATATGAGTCTCATTATGCTATTTTCGTATAGTTATCTTTCTAAAGAGGAAGTTAATAAATATTTAGAATTTACGAACACTTCATTAGGAAAAAAATATTTTCCAACCATGGTAAAAGCATTGAATGTAACCTTTAGGAAAGCAAGCGTTGAATTCAGAGATAAAATAATTAAAGAGATTAATCATTGAATCCCCACCTAAGGATATTTTAGTGGAAATATTAAGACTATTTCAGGTGAAATAGCCCTAATAATTTGACGATTTATACTTTTTTATATAGCTTCAATTTTTTTCAATTGTTCCGCTAAACTTTCAACCGTTGATTTAAAGCCATTTAGTTTTTCTTTTTCTTTATTCACTACGTCTTCAGGCGCTTTGTCTACAAATTTAGGGTTAGATAGTTTCCCTTCAGTGCGTTTGATTTCACAGCTAAGTTTATCCATTTCTTTTTGTAAGCGTTTTTTCTCTGCATCAATATCAATGATACCTGCCATTGGAATGAGTATTTTCATTTCACCGACTAAGGCTGTTGCTGATTCAGGTGCTTCATCTTTATCGCTTAACCAGGTAATTGATTCAATTTTAGCTAAGTCTTCTAAGTAATGTTTGTTATTTTCTAAACGTTGCTGGTCTTGTTTTGAACCATTTTGAATTAAAATGGATAAGGCTTTGCTTGGTTTAATATCATAGCCACTACGAATTTTTCTTATACCTTCAATAAATGTTTTTACCCATTCGAGTTCTTCAACAGCAGCGTTATCAATCTTGCTATTGTCAGCCTCAGGATAGGCTTGGCGCATAATGGTTTTGTGTTCTTTTGTATCAATACCTGCAAGTGGCGCAACACGTTGCCATATTTCTTCGGTTATATAAGGCATGATTGGATGCGTTAAACGCATAATGGTTTCAAGTACACGAACTAACGTTCTGCGTGTTCCACGTTTTGCTGCTTCACTGCTATCACCCATTAGTACTGATTTAGAGAGTTCTAAATACCAGCCACAATACTCACTCCATGTGAATTCATAGAGTGTGGCTGCCATAATATCTAAACGATAATTTGTAACCGCTTTTTCAATTTCTGCTTCAACATGTTGTAGTTTGGCAATAATCCATTTATCGGCAATGCTTAATTCAATATCTGCATCTGCTTCAATACCGCAATCATGTTCTTCGGTATTCATTAATACATAACGTGCGGCGTTCCAGATTTTATTGCAGAAGTTTCTGTAACCTTCTGTTCGTGCGAGGTCAAAATTAATATCCCGGCCAGTTGATGCCATTGCTGCAAAGGTAAAGCGTAACGCATCTGTACCATAGGCTTGTATGCCATCAGGGAAATCTTTACGCGTTTGCTTAATGATCTTAGGCGCCATTTCTGGTTGCATTAAGCCTGTAGATCGTTTTTTTACCAGACTTTCAAGGTCAATACCATCAATCAGGTCGATAGGATCAAGCACGTTACCTTTTGACTTCGACATTTTTTGGCCATGACTATCGCGCACCAAGCCATGTATATACACTTCTTTGAAAGGAACTTTGCCAGTGAACTTTAAGCCCATCATAATCATTCGGGCAACCCAGAAGAAAATAATATCGAAGCCAGTCACTAAAACATTAGTAGGATAAAAAGTATCAAGCATTGCCTGGGTATCTGCATCCTTTGCCGGCCAACCTAATGTAGAAAATGGCCATAGTGCAGATGAAAACCATGTATCAAGAACATCTTCATCTTGAGTCAGTTTAATGCTGTCATCAAGTTTGTATTTTTCGCGTACCTCGACTTCATCACGGGCAACATAGACTTTGCCTTGTTCATCATACCAAGCCGGAATTCGGTGTCCCCACCAGATTTGTCGGCTAATGCACCAGTCTTGAATGTTGTTCATCCAATCGTAGTAGGTATTTTTCCAGTTATCGGGTACAAACTTAATATCACCATCTTGTACGGCCTTAATTGCTGGCTCAGCTAAAGGTGCAATTTTTACATACCATTGGTCGGTTAAGAAGGGTTCAACAACCGAACCAGAACGATCACCACGAGGTATCATAAGTTTGTGGTCGTCAATTTTTTCGAGTAAATCTAACTCTTTTAAATCGGCTACGATTTGTTTACGTGCAACGAAACGATCCATGCCTTGATATTTTTCGGGTGCTTCATCATTAATTTCAGCATTAATGGTTAAAATATTATATAGCGGTAAGTCATGTCGTTTACCCATTTCATAATCGTTAAAATCATGTGCGGGTGTAATTTTTACACAACCGCTACCAAATTCAGGATCAACATAGTCGTCTGCAATAATAGGGATTTCACGACCAACAAAGGGAAGGGTGACGGTTTTACCAATAAGAGCAGCATAACGTTCATCGTCGGGATGAACTGCTACAGCTGAATCACCGAGCATGGTTTCAGGGCGAGTTGTTGCAACAACAAGATGACCAGAACCATCTGTTAGTGGATAACGCATATGCCATAGATGACCATTTTCTTCTTCGGATATAACTTCTAAATCAGAAACGGCGGTGTGAAGCACTGGGTCCCAATTAACAAGGCGTTTTCCTCGATAAATTAAGTCATCTTCAAACAACTTAACAAAAACCTCGCGTACAGCATCACTTAAGCCTTCATCCATCGTGAAGCGTTCACGATTCCAATCAACAGATGAGCCCATACGGCGGAGTTGTTTAGTAATCGCGCCACCGGAATGGTCTTTCCAATCCCAGATTCTTTCTATAAATTTATCGCGACCAAGATCGTGACGTGTTTTATCTTCAGCTTTTAACTGGCGTTCAACGACCATCTGGGTAGCGATTCCCGCATGGTCTGTTCCAGGTTGCCACAATGTATTATGGCCTTTCATTCGGTGGTAACGCGTTAAGGTATCCATAACGGTATTGTTAAAACCGTGCCCCATATGCAAGCTACCCGTAACATTGGGTGGCGGAATCATTATGCAATAAGGTTTAGCATCAGATTTAGAGGGATCTTGAGGGGCAAAATGTTGTTCTTTTTCCCATGTTTCATACCAGCTTTGTTCGATGCTCTGTGGGTTATAGGTCTTTTCCATACGATTATGACTACTTAATAAAATGGTTACTGAGAAGGCCATAATTATACCCGACTCGTTAGGTTTGCACACTATGGATAGACTATAGAGAGTCCTATAGATCGTGTTAATATTCATCTATGACATTTATACGAATGAATCTACTGAAAATCGAGCCCGTTCAATGGTTAAAAATAGCCATTATTGGCAGTTTGTTTATACGACTTGCAGTGGCTTATTGGTTACCGCTCACTGGTGATGAAGCTTATTTTATTACTTGGGGAAACAATCCAGATTACGGTTATTACGATCATCCCGCTATGGTGGGCTGGTTCTTAAGTTTAATGTTGCCTATAAGTGATGCCGTTGTGTGGTTGCGCTTGCCAGGAATATTGATGTTTACCTTTATGGGAATGGTTATATATCAAATATTAAAGGATGTGGATGAAGATAAAGCTGCCCTTGCGGCTATTCTGTTTTTACTGGCGCCTATTAATTTACTCTCGGTTCTTATTACAACGGACACGCCGTTAATTTTGTGGTCGTTTATTTCAGCATTTTATTTTTATAAAGCGCAACGAGATGACAATTTAAAAAAATACTTACTCGTTGGCTTTTTTCTTGGGCTTGCGTTTTATTCCAAATTTTTTGCGGGACTTCTTGGCCTAGCTTATTTTTTCTATATTGCTCTTTTTATTCGTTTACAGCGCGGTATTAAACCCTATATAGGTGTTGCTGTTATTTTATTGGGTGCCAGCCCTTTTATCGTTTTAAATTTAGTATGGAATTATAATAATTGTTGGAATAACTATTTATTTAACCTTTTAAATAGAACAACCGATGCACATTTTTCTTTTGCTACATTAGGCATTTATTTTGGGTTGTTAGCGTATCTTATTACTCCACCGATTCTTTGGTATAGTGTTAAACAACCTTTAGGTAAATATTTAAATCTATTAAAAGCACCATTAGGTGTCTTTCTCGGTTTATTTATATTGCCAATGTTTTTATTCTTAATATTAGCTTTTGTGAAGAAAATTGGCTTGCATTGGTTACTGAGCTTTTATCCATTTCTATTTATTAGCATTGGATATATGTTTAGCCATAAACAATTAGTAAATTCGCTTAAGTTTGTAATTCCATTTTCTTTACTGCATTTAGTTGTTCTTGCTTTTATATTAATATCAGCACCTGGTTTATTTGAAAAAAACGAGAATACTTATAAAGACATTTTGTATGGCATTCAAAATGATGTGATTCTGGAAAAATTGTCGCCATATCAAGACGATTATATTTTTGCAACCGATAGTTATATCGAGTCAGCATTACTCTCATATACATCACGTAAACATGTGATTGTACTAGGGCATGGGTCATATCATGCGCGAGAGGATGATAAACGTACCGATTTTAAATTATTGCAAGATAAGAACATTCTTTTGGTTTCTTATACAAAAAATCTTGATTATTTAAATGAATTTTTTGACTCAGTTGAAATAAAGCCATTAAAAATTGAGAAAGCAACTTTTTATTATGCTTTAGGTCGTGGTTTTAACTATTTGAAATATCGTGAGTCAATTATCCAAAACACTTTGGAGCGATATTATAGTATCCCTGAATGGTTACCAACAGGTCAGTGTTATATGCACGACATGTATAAAAAGTAATAGTAATGAGTATTAATGTCGATACGTTTTTGGATTGGCCCAGTGGAGTAGGGGCTTATTTTAATTTAAGAAAATTCATTTTCTTTTTAAACCCGTAACCATCGATTTAATTAAATTTTCTTTATGGATAATACTTTCAACTATAACGCCCGCTATATGAATAAATATTAATAGTAAGCTGAAATTTGCAAAAAACTCATGTATTTCTTCAAATACATCTTCTAACATCTCACCCGAATTATGTAGCTGTTCCGCGAAGGGTCCTGAATTTTCCATCCCTTCGACAATGACCCCCGTAATGCTTGTTAGGACGAGAGAAACTAACATCATTAGAATCATTAACCCACCAGCAGGATTATGACCAAGGTAACGTTTGGAATTGGCTGACAAAGTATTTGTAATGAATTTTTTAACAACGGATAAAGGATAAATAAAGTCTTTAAAACGAGCGTGTTCTGTTCCGATAAACCCCCATATGAGTCGTAAACAGATTAGCGCAATAATAGAATATCCTGCGACAGTATGCAGGGTCATAAAATCATCTTCGGTGAGGTAGCCGATAAAAAATGTTAAAACTAAACTCCAATGAAAAAAACGAATAAAGATATCCCACACTTTTATCGATTCATTTGAGTTCATTTTATTTTCGAGTATTTACTTGTCAATTTCAGCTTTAATTTCTTTTACTTTGTTTCTAATTCTTTCTTTTAAATCTTTCTCAAGTGTAACCATTGCACGCATTAGTGTTTGTCGTAGAGATTCTTCCAAATCTAATTGAAGTTCATCTAAGGAGTCCATAAGTCGATTTTTTGCAGTTAATGACGTTAAGTCAGGTTTGTTTTTCAACGTATTAGATTTGACTGCTTGTTCGGTTTTTAGTTGTTCGTTTGCGTTCTCATTAGTATCTTGTATTTGAATATCCATATTAATTTCTTCCAGTTGAATGTCTTCTGGTTGAACTTCTCTTGGCTGAATCTCATCAGTGTTATATTCTTCGGGGCTACCTAAAAATGAATCTAGCTCAGGTATATTTTCATGATTATCCGATAGAATATCGGGTTCAACAATATCATCAAGAATAGGGACAATTTCTTCATCGGCTGTACCGCTTCTCATATGGAGCAGAGCGCTACTGTCATGTTTGGTGTTGGTATTGGCAATTGAAATACTTTCTCGAGCTGCCGAGAGTTTACTTTCATTTTGCGCTAATAATGAACGAATCGATTCAAGGGTAGACATCAAGTTATCTTGATCCTTGTCGATGTTTTCACTGGGTGTATTGTCTTTAGTCATTTTACTCATTTAATGTTATGGGTATTGATAATATACCCCCGATCTTTGTAGAAGGTGTAGTGTTTTCTTGATAAATCACGTTGTTTAGCATCATTTGTGACAATTTCGATAACTCGATTAAAGCGGCTGTAAAACTCTGGAATTTTGTTATCCAGGTTTATCAATATATCAAAGTTTTTTTCTGGTTCGACATCATGGCCAATCAGAATAGGGTGGTGGTGTTTTTCCGAACCCTCATGATTGTATAGCTGATGTGGAACGAAACTGTGTTCCTTAAAGGTCCACAGTAGTTTATCGATTTCCTGACTATGTTGTTCAGTTTGAGTATGGATGAACGTCGCTGCATTTGTATGACAAGCTTTTTCCGAGAGTCGACAGGCTAGTAAATTCCTAACACTTGTTTCTGTCGACTCCGAAATGTAAAAATCTATACTTGTCATCAGATACTCTTATTTTTGATTCATTAAATATTGTGTGAGTAGTGGTACCGGCCGACCAGTCGCTCCTTTTTTAGCGCCGCTATTCCAAGCAACACCAGCGATGTCGATGTGAGCCCATTTGTACTTTTTCGTAAAGCGCGCTAAAAAACATGCGGCAGTAATTGTGCCTGCTTCACGTCCACCGATATTTGCCATATCAGCGAAATTGCTTTTAAGTTGATCTTGATAGTCATCCCATAAAGGCATTTGCCACGTTCGGTCACCACTAGTGGTACCTGCTGTTAATAAATCTTGAGCAAGTTTATCATTATTACTCAATGTCGCACTGCAATGGCTGCCAAGTGCAACGACACAAGCGCCGGTTAATGTAGCTGTATCGATAACAGTTTTTGGATCAAATTTTTCTGCATAGGTGAGCGCATCACATAAAATGAGACGGCCTTCTGCATCCGTATTTAAAATTTCAATCGTTTGGCCAGACATACTGGTTACAATATCTCCCGGTTTAGTGGCCGCACCATCCGGCATGTTTTCAACACAGGGAACAATGGCGACGACATTGATATTGAGTTGTAACGCTGAAACGGATGCCATGGTACCGATAACACCTGCAGCTCCGCACATATCAAATTTCATTTCATCCATTGCAGCACCTGGTTTAAGAGAAATGCCACCCGTGTCAAATGTTACACCTTTGCCAACTAGCACATAGGGTTTGTCTTTAGCTTTGCCACCTTTATATTCAATAACAATTAACTTGGCGGCTTCACGACTACCTTGAGAAACAGAAAGTAAGGAGCCCATTTTAAGCTTTTTCATTTCAACTTCGCCTAAAATAGTAACTTTTGTTTTCTTACAGCTTTTGGATTGTTCAACCGCTTGTTTTGCTAAATAGGTTGGAGTGCAAATGTTGCCTGGTAAATTACCGAGCCGACGTGCGATGTCCATGCCAGATGCAATTGCGGTTGCTGTTTTTAAGGCTTGTTGAGCTTTAGGCATATCACGCTTGTTTTGGATATTGAGTGTAATGGTTTTTAATGTAGCGGCTTTTTTGTCTGTACTTTTTAATTCAGTAAAAGAGTAGTTTGCTTCCAGAAGTGCTTCGCCGGCATGACGTGTTTTGTCGGCTACGCTCGTAGTATCTTTATGGGCCTCTTTTATTTCGAGCTCAGTAGTATATAAAACCGCGTCTTTAATATTGGCTTTTTTTAATGCGCCAAGAATATTGCTATGCATTTTTCGATAAGAGCTCAGGGTTAATTTTTTTTGCGAGCCCGCACCTACTAGTAGAATGCGTTCAGCGGTAATACCATCGGGATTATCAAGTAATTGGGTATGTCCCATTTTCCCATCAAAATCGCCTTTTTTGATTAAATCACTAATGCGCTTATTACATGCAGAATCGGCAAGTGCTGCGGATGGGCTGAGTTGTCTTTTTTGATGGATAGCCACGACGATACAGGCTGATTTGTGTGACTCGGGTTGTGTTGTTTTTACACGAATATCCATTTTGACTCCTTGGTGTCAAGTTTACTTCTGCTAATTAGAATTCTGTTATTTATCTAATATTATTAGTAATTTCTTTAAGATTCTTTATTATTGGCTTATCAATCTGGTGTATTATTAATATCTATAATTTAATCTGATTTGTACTGATTTTAAAGTATCTAATATAAATTAGCATAACAAAAAGAGCTATTTAGAAACTATATTGTGATTATTGACCGTTATTTAATAAAAGAAGTTGTGACAACCATGCTAGGGGTTGCCGTGGTTTTGTTATTAATCGCTGTAAGTGGCCAGTTGGCAGGTCTTTTTGGCAAAGTTGTTGAAGGTATTCTCACGGTAGAAACGGTGGTATCGGTCCTTTGGTTAAAAGTGGTTATTACGCTTGTATTCATTTTACCCTTATCACTTTATCTTGGAATTTTATTGGCGTTTAGTCGTTTATATCAAGACAGTGAAATGGTTGTGCTTTCTGCGTGCGGGATGGGCAAGTTCAGAATATTGCGTGCTGTTTTAGGTATGGCGATATTTATTGCTTTAGTGCAGGGTACCCTGTCACTAGTTGTTTCACCTTGGGCAGAAGTGCGTACTCAGCAAATTTATGCTGAAGTTGAAGCTCAGTCGGATGTTAAAGGGATTATTCCTGGGCGCTTTAAAGAATTGCAAGACGGTGGCGGTGTTCTTTATGTGCAAGAAGCCAATGAAGATAAGACAAGAATAAAAAACCTGTTTGTTCAACAACGCATTGGTAACAACACAACGGTAATTTCATCTGAAGCTGGTAGACAATATTTAGACCCTGAAACTAAAGGGCAGTTTGTGGTTTTGTTGAATGGAAGTCGCTATGAAGGAAAGCCGGGTGAAGATGGTTTTGCCATCATTGATTTTGAAGAGCATGGCGTTAAAGTTAAAAATCGTGATGCGGCTGCTATCCATTACAAGCATAAATCTACGCCAACGATCGACTTGTTTCATTCAGTAAAAGCAGGTGATAAGGCTGAATTACAATCGCGTATATCGTCTGCAATACTCTGTATTGTATTAACTTTATTAGCCGTTCCACTGAGTCGAACGTCACCCCGGCAAGGGCGATATGCCAAACTTGCTATAGCTCTCTTGCTTTATATTATTTATACAAACCTGCTCAATGTTGCGCGTGCCTGGCTAACGAAAGGTGATATTTCACCTGTAGTGGGTTTGTGGTGGGTACATGTGATTATGATTGTGATTGGTTTAACGATGATGTTTAAACAATCCGGCTTTAAGCATTTGTTTAGTAAAAAGCAAACTGAATGCAATGTGGAGGGTGCGGGGTGAAACTATTAGAGCAGTATATTGGCCGCACAGTAGCAACCAGTGTTGTAACGGTTATTGTTGTTATTAGTTCGTTGTTTTTATTGATAGGTCTGGCAGGTGAATTCGATAAGATAGGCACTGCAAATTACACTTTATTTACTGCAATAAAATATTCATTTTTAATATTACCCGATCGTATCTATGGGTTTTTTCCTCTGGCAACATTATTAGGTTCGATACTGGGTTTAGGTGCATTAGCGAATAGTAGCGAACTCGTTGTTATTCGAATGGCTGGTGTTTCAGTATTTAGAATTGTTGTTGCTATTATGAGGACTGCATTTATTCTAATGGTTATTGCTTTTATTCTGGGTGAAGTGATTGCGCCACCTGCTCTGCAGTACGCAAAACTGGAAAGAGTAAAAGCTTTGTCGAAAGATATCAGTTTAAATACCCAGTATGGACTTTGGGTGCGTGACAGTAATACTTACATACATGTTCAACGCGCAAATAACGAAGGTAAATTATTTGATATACGTTTGTATAGATTGAATACCGAACACCAGTTAACTCAAATCATTTATGCAAAAACAGCAAACTATGATGGCGAACAATGGCAGTTAAATGACATTGAGAAAACAGATATTAGCTTTCAAAAAATTAATGTTACTAAAATAGAATCAATGAAATGGAAAACCTTGCTCAACCCAGGGCTGGTACGTATTGTTACTTTTGAACCGAATAAATTATCCATTTGGAGATTAAATGGCTATATAAAATATTTAAAAGATAATGGTTTAGAAACCGCTCAATATGAGCTAGCTCTGTGGTCTAAATTAATTATGCCGTTAACCATTGCTGCAATGGTGTTGCTAGCAGTGCCTTATGTTTTAGGATCGTTAAGACGAACCAGTGTGGGGCAGCAAATTTTAATTGGTTTTTTAGTTGGTTTAAGTTTTTTTATTGCGAATAAATTACTAGGGCAAATGAGTATTGTTTATAACTTTCATCCAATACTTGGGGCAAGTTTGCCAACCTTACTGGTTTTTATTGGTGCATTTTTTATGTTTCGTCGGAACACCTAGCATGAATGCTGTGACGTGAGATAACGGCGTTCACCCCTTCTAATTTATTTCGATAAGGAAGGAGGCTTTTGCCTTGTTCTCTAACGCCACAGCATCCATGCCTTTATTTTGTTAAAATCACGCCTTGCTCTCTTGCTTCTCGCTATCTGTGTCAGAATTTTAATTAAGATTTTGATAATTGAATAACTTTGGTAGAGCTAAATTTATTTCGCCAAGAATTTTTTAGGTGTCCAAAGATAAGTAAAATACAGCCTATTCCAAGAACAACACCATTCGGTAATTTTGACAAAGCATCAATCATTGGATGGTTAAGATTCGCTTGTTCTATTATTAATAAATAGCCTCCAACACCAATTAAAAACCAAGCCGGAATGCCACTTAAAAAACGTAGCAAGGCATGCCATAAATTTAAGGCTTCGCCTGTTTCACTTATGAGTTGAATCTTCCATGAGCGCATTCCGAGAGTTTGCCCACCGTGAGTCCAAAACCATGCATAAAAAGCATACCAGACGAAAAAGATATAGCTGGTCATAAAAGGGTTGCCGGGTTTAACCGGTTCGCCATCGGTAAAGGGTAACGTTAATGCAGAAGCGGCCATAAAGACAGCGGCAAGTAACCATACATCATAAAATAATGCGAGTAGTTGTCGACTTGGGCCAGCCAATTCTTGGTTGTCGGGAGTGGTAGTGCTTGATTCAGCGGTGGATTTATTTTCTTCATTCATCAGGGGATCATGGTGTTTCAGTGTAGTAGTGTCAAATTTTTCTGAGATTTTATCTTAGCTTTTACTTTAGACTTGCATTGTCTGTTTGGCTGGTTTAAAACAATACCATATTCAGGATAGGTTTTAATTTATGAGCATCTACAGTGAACTAGCGAGATTACCTGGCGTACTCGCAGCGGGCGAATATTCTTACCGTGGAGATCGTTATCATTACGAAGGTGAAATGGGTGATGAGCAAGCACGCATGGCATCAATTATGTGTCGTTCTACGACGCTAGCGGTTCATATGCAAGCGAATATGATGAAAGCACTCAACGCAGAATGTGGCTGCGCACCAGCACAAGGTTGGATGGTACGGGGCGAAATGTTCAGTGTTTGCGTCTTTGGAAATATTTTTTGTTTTGTTGATAATGCTAATGCTTCTATTAATGGTGTTATGCAATTTTTAAAAGAAAATGTTGGAGAACAAACAGGTGAGCTGGTTTAGTTTCCATTTTTACGAGGGTAATAATAATGCCAAGTGTTGAAGATTTAATTAATTTAGATGGTGTTGAAGGCGCTTTCAAATTTTCACCAAAAGGTGAACTAATAGAATTTAAAGTAGGCGCTGAGAGTGATTTAACCGAGTCTATTTTAGATTTATTGAGTCACTTATGTGTAGCGAATATGTCAATCGCCACCATGCAAGCACGTGGTTGGGAAACAATGACGGGGATGAAAGGCTTTTATCCAATAAATGGTTTCACTCTGGTTGGCTTTGCCTGGACGGCAGTGACTAGTGATGAATATGGCGTGGTTATGCCAAATGGCAATGTTGACTATGAAGCTGCCTATGCTGCACTCGGTCAATAAGAATGATGCTGAAGACTTTTAAAGGTAATGGGGCATGATTAAAAGAATGCTAGCCTTAGATGGCGTACAGGTAATTTGCCAATTTCGAGATGATGGCGAGTTAGTGGAAGGCTATGGAATGATGGATGAGCAGCAAATCGCTGGTTTGGCCCGATTTGCTCATGATTACAAAAGAATCGTCCAAGGTAATACTGATCAACTCTCAATGTTCACACAGATGAACGGTTGGACACCTCCTGGAGCCTGGATTGTACGCGCTGATAAGGTTTCGGTGGTGAGTATTGCTAATATGGTTTGCTTAATAGATAACGCTGAAGCCTCTCTAAATGAAGTAATGAAAGAAATGGATACCCTAGCGCATTGGTAGATGCGTTTTAAATTAAGGCTGCATTGGTAAATGCGTTCTTAACCAAAGCTGCATTGGTAGATGCGCTTTTAATCAAAGCTGCTTGGTAAGTTTATATTTTCTATAATTATGTTATCTACATATATTTAGTGCTTTTATAGAGTATATTTTGCTAATCAGTTGTCATATACTTATGTTATAATCAAAGTTATAACATAAGAGGTGGCATAATGGCATCATTAAAATTACGTAAAATAGGCAGCTCTCTAGGTGTTATTTTGCCAAAAGAAGTATTAAACCCTCTGCATGTAAAGGAAGGCGATACTTTATATCTAAGCCAAGATAAAGATGGCCTAACGCTTACTCCCTATGACCCTGAGTTTGAGGCCATAATGAATGCAGCAGATGAGTGTGATAATCAGTACAAAAACACTTTGAAACAGCTAGCTAAATGATTTGGTTGTCCGATAAAGCGATACAACATTTACACAAGCGGGCAATTAACCAATATGGTGGTCTTGAACCTATCGCAACATACGAGGAAAAGCTTGTTGCAACATTGAATAGGCCTCTACAACTTTTTCACTATAATCCCGAAGTTAGTATTCCTGAATTAGCGGCTTCGTATGGTTATGGGCTTTGCAAAAACCATTGCTTTTCAGACGGAAACAAGCGTATCGCTTTTTATGCCATCTTTACTTTTTTAAAAGTAAATGGTTACAGCTTGGTAGCCAATGAAGTAGATGCTACTCAAACTATTGAAGATTTAGCTGCAGGCGGCTTGAGCGAACTCGATTTAACCCAATGGATAACAAATAATAGCGAATTAACGTAAAAGCATTATAGCTAAGTCGTGCAGGTATTCTGCTTTAGCATTTATAATGCATAGTTCTTCATCTGGCAGCCTCACTCGCATTAGAGTATTATACGCCCTATCTTTAGCCTTCAAATTTCGAGAATTTATTCATGTTGCAGATGCGTGGCGTTCCAGCTCTTTCTAGTTTTCGGTTACAAAAACAACTTTCTAATTTGCAAGCCTTAGAGCCTTCTGTTTCTGGGCTTACCACGGAATTTGTCTATTTTATTGAGGCAGATGCCGACTTAAATAAAAGTGACATTGCTAAGCTTAATCATTTATTAAATGAAGATAGCCAGTTTAAAGCGATCGATCAATCGGGTGGTTTAGTTTTAGTGGTTCCTCGTCCAGGAACGATCTCTCCTTGGTCGACTAAAGCGACGGATATCGCGCATAACTGTGGCCTTGCCGATGTTAAACGCATCGAACGTGGCGTTGCGTATTACATTCAAGCGAATGATTTATCTCAACAAGCCATCGAGAAACTTTCAGCCAATTTATACGATCGTATGATTGAATCGGTTTTATTGGATTTTAACCAAGCAGAATCCTTATTTGAGCATGCCGAACCAACCGAATTTAAAAGTGTTGATATTTTATCGAAAGGTAAAACAGCTCTCGAAGAAGCCAATATTCAAATGGGCTTGGCGCTTGCTGAAGATGAAATTGATTACCTGGTTAAGAATTTTACCAAGTTAAATCGTAATCCAACCGATGTAGAGTTGATGATGTTTGCCCAAGCAAACTCAGAGCATTGTCGACACAAAATTTTTAATGCTGACTGGATTATTGATGGCGTAGAAAAAGACATTTCTTTGTTTGGCATGATTCGTCATACCTATAAACATAACCATGAAGGTGTACTTTCAGCCTATAGCGATAATTCAGCTGTCGTTGAAGGTTTTAATGGTGGGCGATTCTTTCCTCAAGCTAGTGGTGAGCAGGCTGGAGAGTATGCATATCATCAAGAGCCTATCCATATTTTAATGAAAGTTGAAACGCATAACCATCCAACCGCCATTGCACCTTTCCCGGGAGCGGCGACAGGTTCAGGTGGTGAAATTCGCGATGAAGGCGCAACGGGTACCGGCTCAAAACCTAAAGCAGGGCTTGCTGGTTTTTCAGTTTCAAATTTAAAATTACCGCAAGCAATGCAAGAATGGGAAGTGGAATACGGCAAACCGGACCGTATTGTTTCTGCACTCGATATCATGATTGAAGCACCGATTGGTGCAGCGGCTTTCAATAATGAATTTGGTCGACCCAATATTCTAGGTTACTTCCGAACCTACGAGCAAAGCATTCTTAGCCATTCTGATACAGGGCACGGCACCGAAGTACGTGGTTACCATAAACCGATTATGTTGGCCGGTGGTGTAGGCAATATTAAAGCTGAACATGTTGAAAAAGGGATTATTCCTGCGGGTGCAAAAATTGTTGTGCTTGGTGGTCCTGCAATGTTAATTGGTTTAGGTGGTGGTGCGGCTTCATCAATGACCAGTGGCCAAAGCCATGAAGATTTAGATTTTGCATCAGTACAACGCGGTAACCCTGAAATGGAACGTCGCGTTCAAGAAGTTATCGATCGTTGTTGGCAGCAGGGTGAGGATAGCCCGATTATCAGCATTCATGATGTGGGTGCAGGTGGTTTATCAAATGCTTTACCTGAATTAGTCAATGATAGTGGCCGTGGTGCGAACTTTGAATTACGTCAAGTACCGAATGATGAACCCGGAATGGCGCCTCATGAGATTTGGTGTAATGAATCGCAAGAGCGTTATGTACTAGCAGTTGATGAAAAGTCGTTAGACGAATTTGAAGCTATCTGCAAACGTGAACGCTGCCCGTATGCCATTGTTGGTGAAGCAACTGAAGCACAACAACTTAAGTTGCACGATACGCATTTTGATAATAATCCTATCGATATGCCTCTAGATGTATTGCTTGGCAAGCCACCTAAAATGCTACGTGATGTAACGAGTCTTAAGGTTAAGCAAAAAGAATTTGATAGTAACAATATTGATATTAAAGAAGCGGCATATCGTTGTTTGCGTTTACCAACAGTAGCTTGTAAAAACTTTTTAATCACCATTGGTGATCGCAGTGTGACAGGCTTAATTCATCGAGATCAAATGGTCGGCCCATGGCAAGTACCCGTTGCCGATGTGGCAGTAACCGCCTCAAGCTTTGATACCTTTACTGGTGAAGCAATGGCAATTGGTGAACGTGCACCATTAGCGCTAATCGATCATGCCGCCTCTGCACGAATGGCGATTGGTGAAGCATTAACAAATTTAGCAGCAAGTGAAATAACAGAATTAAAACGTGTGGTGTTATCGGCTAACTGGATGGCTCCTGCAGGGCACCCCGGAGAAGATGCCGGTTTATATGATGCGGTTCAAGCTGTTGGTATGGAGCTTTGTCCTGCTCTTGATATTTGCGTGCCGGTTGGTAAAGACTCTATGTCGATGAAATCGGTATGGGATGATACTACCAGCGGAAAAAATAAATCGGTTACTGCACCTTTATCTTTAATCATTACTGCCTTTGCCCCAGTAAAAGATATTCGTAAGACTTTAACGCCACAAATAAAAACCAATAAAGGTGAAACGTGTTTATTGTTTATTGATCTTGCACAAGGTCAACAACGTATGGGCGGCTCTGCTATTGCGCAAGTTTATAATCAAATTGGCGATACTGCGCCTGATTTAGACAATGCCAAAAATTTCAAAGATGCCTTTAATACCATTCAAGCTTTAAATTCAGAAGGCTGTTTATTGGCTTATCATGATCGTTCCGATGGTGGTTTATTTACAACCCTAACTGAAATGGCTTTTGCAGGACATGTTGGTTTGGATGTTGATGTTTCAGTATTAGGCGATGATGTTATTAGTAGCTTATTCAATGAAGAACTAGGTGCGGTTATACAAGTTAAAACAAGCGATATTGATAAAGTCGAGTCAGCTCTTAATAAAGCAAATGTTACTGTTCATCAAATTGCTCAAATTAATTCAACCGATACGATTGTGATTAAATCGGCTGATAATATTGTATTAGACGAAACGCGTATAGATTTACAACGCGCTTGGTCAGAAACCAGTTTCCATGTTCAATCATTAAGGGATAATCCTGATTGCGCCAAACAAGAGTTTGATTCGATTTTAAATAAAGATGATGCAGGCTTGCATGTAGATTTAAGTTTTAACGTTGACGATAACCTTGCGTCTAAATTTTTGGGCGCGCCATATTTAAATTTAAACGCAAAACCTAAAATGGCAATTCTAAGAGAGCAAGGTGTTAACGGTCAGGTAGAAATGGCGGCCGCCTTCGATAAAGCAGGCTTCGCAAGTATCGACGTACACATGACCGATGTTATTAACGGCAATATCGATTTAAATGAATTTAAAGGCCTTGTCGCTTGCGGCGGTTTTTCATATGGCGATGTTCTTGGCGCTGGTGGCGGTTGGGCAAAATCTATTTTATATAACCCACAAGCACGCGCAAGTTTTGAAGCCTTCTTTAATCGTACAGATACCTTTGGTTTGGGTATCTGTAATGGCTGCCAAATGTTATCGCACTTAAAAGATCTTATTCCCGGAGCAAGTCATTGGCCACATTTTATAAAAAATGCCTCCGAACAATTCGAAGCACGCCTTTCAATGGTGAAAGTTGAAAAAAGTAATTCAATACTATTCAAAGGAATGGAAGGATCAAGCTTACCTATCGTAGTTGCTCATGGTGAAGGCCAAGCTCAATTTGTATCGGATGAAGCAATGACAATAGCAAACCAACACGCAGCTCTTCGTTTCACCGATAATGTAGGTAATGCAACAGACGCCTATCCATTTAATCCAAATGGTTCAGCTAATGGTTTAACGGGTTTAACCAACGAAGACGGACGCTTCACAATCATGATGCCACATCCAGAACGCATTTTTAGAAAAGCGCAATTTTCTTATTACCCTGAAACAGATAGTACTAGCGATGAAAGCCCATGGATGCGTTTATTCCAAAATGCAAGAAATTGGGTGGGTTAAAAATTAAGGAGTGTTAAGTAAAAGATGCTCATTGAGTTCTTTTATTAGCTTCTTAGAAAAACCATGTACCTCTAAACGACTCATAAAAGTTTGGTGCAGGCGAGCTTTACGATAAATGCCTAGGCCATGTGTATGTTTGTATTCATTAATTTTAAAAATAATACTCCCAACCTGTTTATCCCATTGCTTAGATATTTTTTTTTCTGATTTTTTATTAGCGGCAGCCAGCATGTCAGGTGTGATTTGACTATAAAGCTCATCCGCTATTGATGTTGCAAATTCATCGATTTGTTTATTTATGCGCCAGAAAAAAAACATTTATTTTCGCCTTGAATTATAAAAGAAACTAATTAGGTTGGTAAAAAATTATTTTAAATGTGTAAGACTTGTATTCATACTAACATTGATGTGATTTAATGCAAATTAACAAAGGCTGATACTCGAAGAAAATAATGGAATAAAACTATGTCTGGCAGCGAAGAAAATTCTAAAAACCTTATAAGTAAGGCTGATTCTAAAAAGCTTGATGAAGCGCGAAGTTTAGTTAATGTGAAAAATTACAATAAAGCTACTCGTATATTAAATGATTTAATTGAAAATAATACTGATTTAGCTGAAGCGTTTTACCTACTAGGTATGTGTTATAAAAATGAGGCGAAATACCTCGATGCAGCAACTATGTTTACAAAAGCAATACATTTCGCTGCAGACATTGCTGAGTATTATTCAATGTTAGCATTTTCGCATGCAAATATGGGTAGTTTAAGTTTATCAGAAAAAAATTATGGGCAAGCTCTAAAAATTGATGAGTTTAACCTTTCTGCCTTAACCGGTTTGGGACGAATTTATTATGACAAAGGAGAGCTTGAGCTAGCAAAAAAATTATTTAGTCAAGCAATTGAAGTAGAACCTTCAATAGTAGAAACACTGATACTTTTAGCTCTAATTTTTAGTGACTTAGGTGATTACCAACAAGCGTTAATATATGCAAATAAGGCGGTGAAGCAGGATGTTAATAATTCTAATGCTATGGGGATTGTCGGCAGAGTTCATTTAGTTGGAGGTAATGTAACTGAGGCGATTAAATGTTTTCAAAAAGCAATTCAGTTAGATCATACTAATGGAATGGCTTACCTTGATTTTGTTTCAAATCAGAAAGTTAAGGATAAGAATAATCCTATAATAAAGAAAATGGAAAAAATTCTAAGTTCTAGTTTGTCAACCATCAATCGCCAAACTATTCATTTTGCTCTGGGAAAATCATATAACGATTGCAAAGAATGGGACTTAGCTATGAATAATTTTAGTAAAGGTAATTTGTTGCTCCCAACATCTTTTGATAAAAAGGATATTTCGATTTTCGCAAAAGATATAAAAAAAATATTTTCACCAAGATTGTTTGATAAGCTGAAAAATTATGGCAATCGAACAATATCACCAATTTTTATTATTGGAATGCCTCGCTCAGGTTCTACTTTAATCGATCAGGTTTTATCGAGTCATTCAGATATTGATAGTGTGGGTGAATCGAAAAAAATATCCGATTTAATTGATAGGGATAATGAAGAAAAAAATATTTTTCCTTATTTTATGAAAAAAATTACAGAAGATACAATTAATCGATATGCCACAGAATATTCAAAATATCTAAGAGATAACTCGAATGGCGCATCTCTAATAGTCAATAAAATGCTATCTAACTATTTTTATTTGGGGTTTATAGCTGTATTATTTCCAAAAGCTAAAATCATTCATTCTATGAGACATCCCCTAGACTCAAGCATTTCAAGTTTTTTTACAAATTTCGTATCAAATGGAAATGATAATGAATGGAGAAGTTCTCTTAAAAATATCGGATTTTATTATAAGCAATACAATGATTTAATGATTCATTGGAAAAAAGTTTTACCCATTAAAATTCTAGATGTTAATTATGAAGATATGGTCGTCAATTTAGAACCTAAAGCCAGAGAGATTATCGGTTTTTGTGGTTTGGAATGGGAGTCACAGTGTTTAGACTTTTATAAGTCTAAACGAAGTGTTCAAACTGCAAGTGTCTCACAAGTTAGGCAGCCTATATACCAAAGCTCTCTTTCTCGTTGGCCTCCTTATGCAAAATATCTTGGGCCGTTAGTTGAAGAGTTAGGAGATATAGTCGAAGGTGACTATGAGCAGCTTAGAAAATCGGGTTGTGAGTTTAAAGTTAAAAAACCAAGTTTAATTAAACATCTTTTTAAAGATTAGCGAGTAAAGTTTTAATTAATATAATGACTTGGGAATAATCCATCCATTACAATAGTAATTATGTCAAAAGCCTTATCAATTAGAAATCTAACTAAAACCTATCCTAATAATGTGAAGGCATTAAAGGGTATTAGCCTTGATATCGAAAAGGGTGATTTTTTTGCTTTGCTTGGGCCAAATGGAGCAGGCAAGTCGACTGCCATTGGTATTGTTTCTTCATTAATCAATAAGACGTCTGGAACTGTTGAAGTTCATGGATTTAATCTTGATACCCAAAAAGACCTAGCTAAAAGTTGTATTGGTCTTGTTCCTCAAGAATTTAATTTTAATGTCTTTGAGCCTGTTTTTGAAATTGTTGTTAATCAAGCAGGTTATTACGGTATCCCTAGAAAGAAAGCCCAGCAACGTGCTGAAACTTTACTAAAACAATTAGGACTCTGGGATAAACGCGAAGATATGGCGCGTGAGCTTTCGGGTGGAATGAAGCGCCGACTAATGATTGCACGTGCATTAGTTCATGAGCCTCAATTATTAATTTTAGATGAACCAACGGCAGGCGTGGATATTGAAATACGCCGTTCAATGTGGGGTTTTTTAGAAGAAATAAATAAGCAGGGAACAACGATTATTTTAACAACGCACTATTTGGAAGAAGCAGAAGCTTTGTGCCGTAATATTGCGATTATTAATAAAGGTGAAATCATTGAAAATACTTCGATGAAATCTTTATTGTCCCAATTGCAAACTGAAACCTTTGTTTTAGATTTGAAAGAAAGTATTAGTGAAGTTCCCTTAATTGATGGTTACAGTATTGCGATGCGAGATTCATCTACTTTGACAGTGGAAGTCAATAAATCTCAAACTATTAACGAAGTTTTCGATGCGTTAACACAGCTAAATCTACATGTTACAAGTATGCGTAATAAGTCTAATCGACTGGAAGAGTTGTTTGTTCGACTAACGGGGCACAATGACGAAGATAAGCAAGTGGTCGAATAAAGATGATAATTGCAGAACAACTTACCGCATTTAAAACAATCGTTGTAAAAGAAATTTTACGTTTTGCGCGCATCTGGGTACAAACAATTGTGCCAGCTGTGATTACCACCAGTTTGTACTTTTTAATTTTTGGGAATTTAATCGGTTCTCAACTAAAAGCTATTCATGGTTTTAGTTATGTCGACTATATCGTTCCCGGTATTATTTTAATGTCAGTTATTACCAATGCCTATGGTAATGTTGTTTCTTCTTTTTATGGGCATAAGTTTCAACACCATGTTGAAGAAATGCTGGTGTCTCCAATGTCGAATACGGTATTACTTGCAGGCTTTGTTGTTGGTGGTGTCGCAAGGGCGTTGGTCGTTGGTAGTGTTGTTACAATGGTAGCGATGCTCTTTACGGATGTTCGTTTTGAGCATATTTTTATTACATCCGCAGTTGTTATTTTAACGGCCATTTTATTTTCTCTAGCGGGATTTGTGAATGCTGTGTATGCAAATAGCTTTGATGATATTTCGATTATTCCTACCTTTGTTTTAACGCCCTTAACCTATCTTGGTGGCATTTTCTTTTCTATCGAAATGTTGAGTGGTTTTTGGCAAAACATTGCGTTGTTTAACCCAATTCTTTATATGGTCAATGCTATGCGCTTTGGGATGTTAGGCGTTTCAGATATTGATATTACAACTGCCTTTATTATCATTGGTTTGTTTGTTATTAGTCTTTATTGGTTTTGCCTCTATTTATTACGAAAGGGTATTGGATTACGTCAGTAAAAATGTAGGACACAACTGACAATTATGGTCACATTTCGACCTAAATAAAGTGACACATTTCTTTTTATTTCAGCCATATTTTGCCGAAAACATCATTTTTATATATCTAACTTATTGAAAAATAATTAATATTACGATTATTATTAATATTCTCAAATACATTGGCACGGTTGCTGCACTCAAGATACTAAGTACAAAATTTAGCCACGTATGTTTATATTCTTTAAAGCGTAAAGTTTAGACGATATACAGTAACGGAGTTGTGGCACACAGGATGTAACTGAGTTTCGTCTAAACCCATTTAGGAGATTTAAAATGAAAAAAATTCAATCAGGTTTTACATTAATAGAGCTGATGATCGTGGTTGCGATTATCGGTATTTTAGCGGCTATCGCGATACCAGCTTATAATGGCTATATTGATAATGCTAAAAAAGATAAAGTGGTATCTAATTTTGAAAATGCTTTCCGTGAGATATCTTCCGAGGTTAAAAAAGATCAAACAGCACGAAACTTAGGTCAGCCGGCAGGTAATTTCTTTCGTCCAGCTAGACTTGTAGCAGTTTCAGCGGCTAGCGCGACGCAGGTAGCCAACTTCTTAAATGGTAATCATGATGGTCTGCCTGCATCAGCAACTCCACCAAACCCTACTGCAGCTAACCCTAATGCTTATGAAGTGTCTGCTGCAGGTTGTGCATTGACTGCGGCTCAGATTGCGGCTGGTGTAGTTGGTGTTATTTGGAATGGTGCAACAGTTGCCGGTACCACTATCACGGTTTGTCAGCCTACTTTTGGTGATATTAATGCTGTTGCTGCTGATAGACTTCCTGCAACGCAACGAAGTACATTTTGGGAATAAGCTAGTAACTTAGTTAGTAAAAAACCTCCTCTGGAAACAGAGGAGGTTTTTTTATACCTTAATTTTATGAGTTATACTTTTCGTAGTAACCAATCTAGTGCTTTAGTTGAGAGAACCCGTTTTAGGGTGCCAAATATATAAGTAGGAAAGGTCACGTAATAATGCGCTTTTGGGCGTTTGGCGATAAGAGCTTTTAGCACTTTTTCATAAACGGCATCAGAAGAAAGGGTAAAGGGAACAACCGGCCCTTCAGTTTCTAACTTATCGATAAGCTGATGGTATCTCTCTTGAAAATAACTACTTTCTTTATTTATGTTCTTCTTGAAATACAGTGCTGCATTGGCGCGAAATTGACTGGCGATAGGGCCGGGTTCAACCATTGAGACAAACACATTACTACCATGTAACTCTAAACGAAGCGTATCGTTTAAGCCTTCTATTGCGTATTTGCTAGCGTTATAGGCACCACGAAAGGGCATTGCCACAATGCCAAGCACCGAGCTATTTTGAATAATTCGCCCATAACCTTGTTTACGCATTACCGGAATAACCAAGTTTGTTAGCTCATGCCAACCAAAAAAATTCGCTTCAAATTGTTCGCGTAAAACTTTCCGACTTAAATCTTCAACCGCACCGGGTTGTCCGTAAGCGCCATTATTAAAAAGGGCGTAGAGAGTGCCACCTGTTGCGGATAGGACGCTTTGAAAAGTTGCTTGAATGCTTATCGAGTCAGTGTAATCCAACAAATAACTTTCAAAACCTTGTTGTTTTAAGGTATCAACGTCCTGTTGTTTTCGGGCGGTGGCAAATACACGATAACCATCTTGTTTGAGTCTTTGGGCGGTACATAAACCGATGCCACTGGAGCAGCCTGTGATGAGAATTGATTTTTTATCTATCATATATGTATGTCTTTATTTTTTAGATTATCAAAGGACAGCGTAACTTATCACCTAAGGTATTTAAATGGTGGTTGTATTGGCAACATATAGACAAAGGCACCGTTTTGACGTACATTTACACTGTGTTTAAATATAGTGAGAAATAGAGATGAGTTCAGCGATAGAGAGTAAAGACGATAGGATTAATCTTCGTTTGAAGCGAAATGCTAAACTTTTGTTAGAACGTGCAGCCAGTTTTGAGGGTAAAACGGTGAGCAAGTTTATCCTTAGTAGTGCGCTCAGTAGTGCTGAAAAAACGATTCAAGAACATGATCTTATGCGTTTAAATGCGCATGACTCGGATGCATTTTTTAAGGCTCTAGCATCGCCGGTTCAATTTAACGATAAACTACTCTTGGCTTTTGAGGAGCATAAGCGACGAGTGCTCGATAAATGACGAATTCTGAACAAGGATGTTCGGCAAATAAACAAAGTGATAATCGTCTGGTTATAGAGCCTTTGAATCGTCAGCACAAGCGTTCTCGTTTTCAATGCGGTGAAAGCTTACTGGATAATTATATTAAAAAATTGGCTAAACAGGATGTGAAACGCCGTATAAGTCAGGTTTATATTGCGGCAGAATCAGAAAAGCCATCTATAGTTGTTGGCTATTACACATTAAGTACCTTATCGATTGGCCTGAATGAATTACCGGAGTCTTTAGCTTGTAAATTGCCTATGCATCCTATTCCAGCAGCATTGATTGGTCGTTTAGCGGTCAGTGAGCAAGCTCAAGGAATGGGGGTTGGCAAAATGTTGCTTGTTGATGCGATTAAGCGAACGCTTGCTATCAGCAATGAGATTGCCATATATGCAATGATTGTAGATGTTTTAAATGAAGAAACTAAGCTGTTTTATACCCAATTTGGTTTTACTCAATTAAATACCCAAAACCAGCAACTATTCCTACCTTTAAAATCGATTTAGTCTCTTGCTTTATGGCTTAGATTTAATGAACTGTGGCATAAAAAACAGGTATAATGCGCGGCTTGATTAAATCTTACCGGCTATTCGGTTAATTTCTACTTGCTGGGCTGTTTCGGAGTTTTTGTGTTATGCCAATTTATGAATATGAATGTAAAGCCTGTGGCCACACTTTTGAAGCTTTTCAGAAAATGGTGGATGATCCGTTAAAAGATTGCCCTGAATGTAAAAAGGCTGCTTTGAAAAAATTAATTTCAGCCTCTGCATTCCGATTAAAAGGGGATGGTTGGTATGAAACCGATTTTAAAACCGGTGATAAGAAGAATATAGCCAGTAAATCTGAAAGCAAGTCGGGTACTGCTTCTAAAAGTGAAGCTAAGGCCAAATAGTTCTTTAGCCAGGCCCTAGGCTATATAGGCGAAACTCTAACGAGATCGTCATTCCCGCGAAGGCGGGAATGACGGTCTTCACATGATACAGTTAATTAAAATTTTGTAATAACACGTTTTTTAAAGGAACATTTTATGCGTACCCATTATTGTGGTGAAGTTAACGAATCTTTAATCGACCAGGAAATCACAATTTGTGGTTGGGTGCATCGTCGTCGTGATCATGGTGGTGTTATCTTCATTGATTTACGTGACCGGGAAGGCTTACTTCAAGTTGTTTATGATCCTGATATTGAAGATGTTTTTGCAACAGCAGAAAGTGTACGTAATGAGTTTATACTGCGTGTAAGAGGCAAAGTACGTTTTCGCCCTGATGGCACTAAAAACGATAAAATGAAGACTGGCCAAGTAGAAGTTTTAGGTTTAGATTTAGAAATATTAAGTCATGCCGATACGCCTCCATTTCAAATTGACGACAATGATGTTTCTGAAGAGCATCGTTTAAAGTATCGTTATGTTGATTTACGTCGCCCAGAAATGCTTAAGCGTCTTCAGTTACGCTCTAAAATTTCAAACTTATTCCGCCGTTATTTAGATGATGATGGCTTCCTTGATATTGAAACACCAATGCTTACCAAAGCAACGCCTGAAGGTGCTCGTGACTATTTAGTACCGAGTCGTACTCACGAAGGTAGTTTTTTCGCATTGCCACAGTCTCCTCAAATTTTTAAGCAGTTGTTAATGATGTCGGGTATGGACCGTTATTACCAAATTGTACGTTGTTTCCGTGACGAAGATTTACGGGCCGATCGCCAACCTGAATTTACTCAACTTGATATCGAAACATCATTTTTAGATGAAGAAACTCTCATGAGCATGATGGAAAATATGATGCGCCATGTGTTTAAAGAAGGTATTGGCGTTGAATTACCGAATCCATTCCCACGGATGACCCATGAAGATGCCATGCTGCGCTATGGCTCAGATAAACCGGATCTACGTATATCGCTTGAATTAGTGGATTTAAAAGACATTATGTCAACGGTAGATTTTAAAGTTTTCAGTGGTCCAGCCAAAGATCCAAAAGGTCGTGTCGCGGCATTACGTGTACCGAAAGGCAGTGAGTTAAGCCGTAAGCAAATTGATGGTTACACTGAATATGTCGGCATTTACGGCGCGAAAGGCTTAGCGTATATAAAGGTTAATGAAATAGCGAAAGGCAAAGAAGGTTTAAAGTCACCTATTTTGAAATTTTTACCAGATGACGTCGTAACAGCCATTTTAGAGCGCACAAAAGCTGAAGATGGTGATTTAATATTCTTCGGAGCGGATAAAGCAACGACTGTAAATGAAGCTTTAGGCGCACTTCGCTGCAAATTAGGCGAAGATAGAGGCTTAATTAGCGATGAATGGCAGCCTATGTGGGTTGTTGATTTCCCAATGTTTGAAGAAGATGAAGCGAATAAACGTTGGACTGCACTACATCACCCATTCACCGCGCCAAAAATTGATTCGATTGCTGATTTGGAAGCAAATCCGGGGACAACATTATCGCGTGCCTACGATATGGTTTTAAACGGGACTGAATTAGGTGGCGGTTCGATTCGTATCCACAAGTCAGATGTTCAAGCATCCGTCTTTAAGTTGCTTGGTATCAGTGATGACGAAGCACAAGATAAATTTGGCTTCTTACTTGACGCTTTAAAATATGGTTGCCCACCTCATGGTGGTATTGCTTTCGGCTTAGATCGACTCATTATGTTGATGACGGGAGCCCAATCAATTCGAGATGTTATGGCATTCCCTAAAACTCAGTCTGCTAGCTGTTTATTAACGCAGGCTCCATCCGAAGTAAGTGCTAACCAATTACGTGATTTACACATTAAATTGCGCCAACCCGTTAAAACATAACCGAAAAATAATTCCTTTAGGCTTAACTTCCAATTTGGGTGAAATCAGAGATTTCATCCAAATAGGCGCTATTGGTCACAAAACATGCAAATGGCTGTTTTCTATAGAATAATGTATGCTTTTATAATTCATGTTTAGGCTAAAAATGCCGATAAAAATAACAATAATGCATAGGTACGATATGAGCCAAATTGAGAATACAAAACGATTAAATCAATGTGTAGTTCAGCTAGTTACTGATACTACTCAGCTTCAGGCGTAACTGGAAAAGGATTAACAGTGCGATCTGCTTTGTGGAAATCAGATAGATTTATAGGGCTAGTTGTCGTAGTCATCGTATACCTGTTTTCAGGTAGTGATTTTTTGCGCCAGTTTGATAATGCCGCTTTTGATATTGGTGTGAGATTTTCATCCCCTCGGCTCCCGAGTCCTGACGTGGTGGTGGTGGCTGTTGATGATACCTCTTTGGATGAACTAGGGGCGTGGCCATGGCCGCGTGATATTTTAGCTGACATTGTTCGCCGTATTTCTCAAACGCGCCCAGCCGTTATTGGTCTTGCTCTTCCATTTGATAAAAAGCAAAGCTCTCCTGGTTTAGAGTACATTCAGCAGTTAAAAACAATGTTTACGCAAGATAGGAAATCGTATAATAAAAGTGCGCGGCGTTTACTTAACCGAGCTGAGAATAATTTAGATACTGACAGCTTATTAAAGAATGCTTTCCGAAATGCGGGTCGTGTTGTATTGGCGTTACCGTATCAGCCGGAAACAAACGAAGGTTTAGGTCATACTCCTTCATTGAATCAATATTTAAAACGTTATGAGTTAAAAAAGGTTGCCAATATACCCAAAGATGTTGGTTGGTGGCAGTCGCTATGGAATGACAGTCCAGTACCCAAAGCGGATATTATCTATCCTCCCATTAAAGAATTAGCCAAGTATGTAGGTGCTGTTGGGCATGTAGAATTGGGTGTTGGAGATCTATCAACCTTTCGTAGCGAGCCTCTAGTATTGCAGTATGGAAAGCATTACTTGCCATCTTTCTCCCTGATGTTAGCGATAAGAAATAGTAATAAATCGACACGTGATATAAGTGTTGATTTAAAACATGGTGTAAAAATGGATGGTGAGCTCGTTAGAACGGATAAGCAGTTACGTGTGTATCCACGTTTTTATCAAGGTAAAGATGACGGCGAAGCATTCAATATAATATCTGCGAGTGATATTTATAATAACCGTGTAATGCCAAGCACTTTGAGAAATAAAATTGTTATTGTTGGGATTACAACACGGCAGCATACTAAAATTATTCCAACTGCATTAGGTAAGCCGATGGCGCCTGCCTTAGTAACGGCTCACACGGTTTCAAGTTTGGTTAATGGCGAACAATATCGTTTCCTTGAAGATACAAAATTAATTCAAGTCCTTTGTTATTTACTCGTTGCACTCTATCTTATCGTTTTATTGCCGCGGTTAAGACTTACTACCGGTTTAGTGGTGAGTATTTTATTACTTATTGGTTTTATTAATGTCCACTTTATTAGCATGATAGCAAGTGCTACCTGGTTACCGTTGATGCTGCCGGCCTTTGCTTTAGTCATAGGGCACTTCTTACTTGGATTTAAACATTTATTCGAACGCAGCTTTTCGGGTGTAAAGCAGGAATTATCAGAAGCAAATTTATCATTAGGCCAATCATTTCATGAACAAGGTCAACTTGATCCAGCTTATGAAAAATACCGTAAATGTGAAAAAACGCCCGATGCATTACATAGTTTATATAATCTAGGTTTAGACTATGAGCGTAAGCGGCAGCTTAATAAAGCGATTTCAGTGTTTAAATATATTGAAAGTTTTGATGCGAATTATAATGATATTCAAGATCGCATTGGTCGTAACAGCAAAGCATCTGATGCACTCGTTTTTGGTGGTGGAGCTAAAAAAGCGGATATGAATGGGACACTCATTTTAAGTAGTCCGGGAATCCAGAAGCCAACAATAGGGCGTTATAGCATTGATGAAGAAATAGGTCGTGGCGCAATGGGAATGGTTTACCTAGGACATGATCCTAAAATTGGCCGTACCGTTGCAGTTAAAACCATGATGCTTTCACAAGAATTTGAAGGTGATAAATTAGAAGACGTAAAACGTCGTTTCTTCCGTGAAGCTGAAACGGCTGGCCGTCTTGATCATCCTAATATTGTGACCATTTACGATGTAGGTGAAGATCAAGACTTATCGTATATTGCGATGGACTATATTAAAGGGAAGCCTTTAAGTGATTATTGTAATCCAGATAACCTATTAACTGCAGAAGAAGTGTTTGATGTTGTTTCTAAGGTAACCGAAGGTCTTGATTATGCGATGAGCCATAATGTTGTTCATCGAGACATAAAACCGGCAAATATTATTTACGATCGAGAAACGGGCGCTGTAAAAATCACAGATTTTGGGGTAGCGTGTTTAACTGACGTTAGCAAAACAAAAACAGGTACTATCCTGGGTAGTCCTTCGTATATGTCTCCAGAACAACTCGCGGGTAAAAAAGTTGATGGGCGTTCAGATTTGTTTTCTCTCGGGATTACCTTCTATCAATTATTAACAGGTGAGCTTCCCTTTATTGGTGAGTCCATGGCTAGTTTAATGTATAAAATTGCAAATGAAAAACATCCTGATATTCGTATGTTTCGACCAGACTTACCGGCCTGTACCAGTACTATAATGAATAAAGCATTACATAAAGATCTTGAAAAACGCTTCCAAACTGGTGAGCGCATGGCAAATGCGTTAGAACGATGCCAGGAACGAATTGGAAAAAAACGAGGTAGTAAAAAAGCGTGAATGATAAGGCTATAAAAATTGATGCTTTTGGGCTAACCGATGTTGGTTGTGTTCGTGAGCATAATGAAGATGCGATTGATTGGGATACTGAGCGTGGTATGTTTATTCTGGCTGATGGTATGGGCGGACACAATGCTGGTGAAGTCGCTAGTGCATTAGCAATTGAAAGTATCAAGCATGCCTTGTATGACGTGTTAACACCGGAAGTTATAGATTCTGAAATAGTTGATTATAATGATGCTTTATACGAAGCAATAACCTATGCCAATACCGAGATTTTTGAGCAAGCTCAAGAAAATCCTGACTACACTGGTATGGGAACAACTCTGGTTATGAGTTTAATTCAAAATGGCAAAGCACTTATTGCCAATGTAGGCGACTCGCGATTATATGTACATAATGATTCGATGTTAAAACAGTTAACAACGGATCATTCTCTTGTTCAAGAAATGGTTGATAATGGTTATTTATCAGAGGAAGAGGCATACTCTGCAGTAAGTCGGAATTTAATTACTCGCGCGTTAGGTATTTCGGAAGAAGTCGAAGTTGATTTAATCGAACATGAAATTCAGAAGGGCGATGTTTTCTTAATATGTTCAGATGGTCTGTCGGATCTTGTGTTAGATGAAGAAATTTCAACTATCCTTATTAAAAATAAGGGTAGTTTAGATGATGCAGCTAAAGAGCTTATTGCCGCCGCTAATGCTAAGGGTGGCAAAGATAATATTTCTGTTATTTTAATGACAATGAGAGCTGCATTTTCAGATGAGAGTGGCTATGAAGGTTCAATAGCATAGCAAACGTAGCAACAAAGAAATTTTAGTATAGTGTTGTATAAAAATAACCTGATAGTCTGATAACCAGATAGTATGATAGCGAGATTACAGGTTTTATTTCATAGGAATAAAGAATGCCTAAATTAATACTTACACATGACGGTGCTGTGATTAAAGAATTTATCTTAAATGAAGAGCGCATGACGATTGGGCGTAAACCATCTAACAATATTCATATAGATGACCCAACTATCAGTGGTGAACATGCTGCCATTTTAATGTTACAAAATGCTTATGTCGAAGATTTAAATAGCACCAATGGTACTAGCTTAAATGGTAGCCCGGTTACAAAAAGGCAGTTAAACCATGGTGATGTTATTAAAATTGGTCGTCATGAATTCAAGTTTGTTGATGATAGCTTAAATCAATTTGAACAAACGGTAATGATTGCTCCGCAAACGAGTAAAAAAGTATCGACTGAAGTACCAAAGAAATATCAAGTATCGATTGTGTCAGGGCCTAAAAGTGGTGAAGTCATTGCGTTGAGTAAACCTTATACCACACTAGGTTCGCCCGGTGGACAAGTTGCCGTTATAGCAAAACGTGGAAGCAATTTTTATTTAATGCCTATGAGCGGTACAATAAATGCAAAACCGCCGATACTTAACAATAATCCAATTGGTGTTAAGAGTGAACTTCTCACGTCAGGTGATGTTATTGAAGTATCCGGGACTCGACTTGAGTTTCAAGAAAAAATTTGAACGTGATTAATTATAAAATTGCACATACAGCATTATAAAATGTATATGCAATTAAAGTGAAACATTGATTAAATAGGTAAATTTTAGTTGGCTAAATTAATTTTAAAACATGATGGTATTAATTTACGTACTTATTTATTAGAAAAAGCAGCGACCACGATAGGTCGTAATACCGACAATGAAATCCATATAGATGACTATGCTATTAGTGGCTTACATACAGTGATAGTTGCTGAGAAAAATGCATATCTTGACGACGCACAAGATTTCTATGTTCAGGATATGGATTCTACCAATGGCACCTTTGTTAATAATAATCGAGTGGAACGGCATTTATTAAAGCACGGTGATATTGTGAAGGTTGGCACACACGAATTTACTTTTGATTCTGGTCAAAATCCCGTACTTGAGCGTACCGCTATTTACATTCCTGACGATGACTCTTAAAAGCACGATCTTTTTAAACACTCCTCATTTTTAGCTTTATTTTTTATAAAAGCCCTTGTTTTAACCTGCGCAAAGCCATGAGTAATGGTAAAATTCTACTATATATAAGACAAAGCTAATTTGGAGACAGCATGGCAGGTCATAGTAAGTGGGCTAATATACAACACCGTAAAGGGGCTCAAGATGCAAAACGTGGAAAGTTATTTACCAAGTTAATTAGAGAGATTGTTGTTGCGGCCAAAATGGGTGGTGATGACCCTGATTCGAACCCGCGTTTGCGTGCTGCCATTGATAAAGGCTTTAGTGGCAATATGACTCGAGACACAATCGAGCGTGCTGTTAAACGTGGTGCCGGTTCAGATGATAATGATAATTACGATGAGGTACGTTATGAAGGCTATGGTCCTAGTGGAGTAGCTGTTTTAGTTGAATGCTTAACTGATAATATTAATCGTACTGTGTCAGAAGTACGCCATGCTTTTTCGAAATCTGGTGGCAATTTAGGTACAGATGGTTCGGTTGCGTATTTGTTTACCAAGCAAGGGATGATAAGTTACCAAAGTGGTAGTAATGAAGAAAAAATTATGGAAGTTGCTCTGGATGCTGGCGCAGAAGATGTTCTAACAAATGACGATAGTAGTATTGATGTAATAACGACTTGGGAAGATTTCCTGAAAGTTAAAGAAGCGATGATAGCTGCTTCATTAGAGCCGGAGCATGCAGAAGTAACGATGGTTGCTTCGACAACTGTTGATTTGGAAGTCGATGATGCTCAAAAAGTGTTGCGATTAATAGATGTTTTAGAAGATTTAGATGACGTACAAAATGTTTATACCAATGCAGACTTTACCGAAGAAGTTATGCAAGCACTTTCAAAGCTGGCATAGAAACAACATTGGCATAAAAATAACAACGAGAATTAAGACAACGACTACTAATACGACAAAGAAAGAACAACGAAGCTCGACCACCAGAATCCTGGGAATTGATCCGGGTTCTCGGATAACGGGCTTTGGTATTATTGACGTTACAAAAAATAAAAGTTGTTGGGTGCAAAGTGGTTGTATTCGCACCCCTGATGATGCTTTGCCAATTAGACTTAAAGCCATTTTTCAAAGTTTGTCCGACATTCTTGATGAGTATAAACCAACAGAAATGGCAATAGAGAAAGTCTTTATGCACAACAATCCTGATTCAGCATTAAAGTTAGGTCAGGCGCGAGGCACCGCTATTTGTGCTGTTGCTAATTATGATGTTCCCGTTTACGAATACACGCCTCGAGAGATCAAGCAAGCAATAGTGGGAAAAGGTAGCGCAACAAAAGTGCAAATACAGCACATGATAAAAGCATTATTAAGCTTAAATGAGACGCCGCAAGAAGATGCTGCTGATGCTTTGGCAATTGCTTTGAGTCACGCACATTTAAATGCGACATTACAGCAATATCAAAATGCAGCAAATAATGGTGAAGTAACTAAAAAGAATAGCGTACAAGATTTAAATAATATTGATTTAAAAGATATGAGTATTTTCAAACGTTCAACGCGTAAGCGTCGTACAAAAATATAATTTTATTCACAATAATAAATTTAAAATAGAGTTTTAAATGATTGGTCGACTAACCGGTAAAGTGATAGAAAAAAATCCTCCCATGCTTGTGGTGGATATTCAAGGTGTTGGTTATGAAGTAGAAGTGCCAATGAATACTTTTTATATCTTACCTGATTTAAATGAAGCAATAACGTTGTTTACTCATATGATTGTCAGAGAAGATGCTCAATTTTTATGTGGTTTTATTTCAGATGATGAACGACGTTTGTTTAGAACATTAATTAAAGTAAATGGTGTCGGTGCAAAACTTGGTTTAGCTATTCTATCAAGCATAACGGCCAAAGAATTTGCACGCTGCATTAATGAGAATGATACCAAAGCACTTGTGAAGTTACCTGGCGTTGGAAAAAAAACCGCTGAACGTTTAATTATTGAAGTGCGTGACAAACTAAAAGATTGGTTACCGAGTAATTTACCTATTGAAAACGAGATGCAAAGTAGTAGTACCCCTCATGATGAAGTGGCTGAAGCAATTAGCGCGTTAATTGCGCTTGGTTATAAACCGCAAGAAGCGAGTTTGATGGTGCAGCAAGCCCAGCAACTTCAGTCTGGTAGTGAAGGCAAAGATTCGAAAAATACAAGTGGCGAACTTATTCGGGCAGCTTTAAAAAATAAGGCAACAGTGTAAATATTATGATTGAAAATGATCGCCTAATCGCTGCTGCTGAACAATCAAAAGAAGACTCACTAGATCGTGCTATTCGACCTAAACGGTTAGAAGACTATATTGGGCAATCCAAAGTGCGTGAGCAAATGGAGATTTTTATTCATGCCGCACTAAAACGTGAAGAAGCACTTGATCATGTTTTGATCTTTGGACCACCCGGTCTAGGTAAAACAACACTTTCAAATATTATTGCAAATGAACTTAAAGTTAATTTAAAACATACTTCGGGCCCGGTTCTTGAACGTCCCGGTGATTTAGCTGCATTGCTTACAAACCTGGAACCGCATGATGTTATTTTTATTGATGAAATTCATCGTTTAAGTCCTGTTGTTGAAGAAATTCTATATCCGGCAATGGAAGATTATCAATTAGATATAATGATTGGTGAAGGTCCTGCCGCACGCTCTATAAAATTAGATTTACCTCCCTTTACATTAATTGGTGCAACGACTCGTGCCGGTTCATTAACTTCTCCTTTACGAGATCGTTTTGGGATTGTACAACGTTTAGAGTTTTATCATCATGATGATCTGGTTCAAATCGTTAAACGCTCAGCTAAAATACTTGGCGTAGAATTAGATAATGAAGGCGCAATTGAAATTGCTAAACGTTCACGTGGAACGCCTCGTATTACCAATCGATTATTACGCCGTGTAAGAGATTATGCAGAAGTGAAGTCAGATGGAAATATTTCAGGAAAAACTGCAGAGCAAGCGCTTAATATGTTGGATGTTGATGTTGAAGGCTTCGACATGATGGATAGAAAATTACTACTCGCGATAATGGAAAAATTTGATGGTGGTCCCGTTGGTGTAGAAAGTCTGGCCGCCGCTATTGGTGAAGAACGCGGAACAATTGAAGATGTGCTTGAACCATTCTTAATTCAGCAAGGTTTTCTAATGAGAACTCCAAGAGGAAGAACCGCTACCCAACAAGCTTATCGCCATTTTGGTTTGACTCCATCTACCAGTGCTGATGAAAAATAAGACTTAAAAACAAAATATGGTCATTGCGAGCGATGGCGCGGCAATCTTGGTAAGGTATACCCAATAAAAAGAAGATTGCCGCGCTATCGCTCGCAATGACAAAGAAAAAATATAACTTGTGTGTGACACTTTTGTGAAAGAATTTAATTGGCCAGTTAGAGTATATTACGAAGACACAGATTCAGGTGGGGTTGTTTATTACGCCAATTATTTAAAATTTATGGAACGTGCACGTACTGAGTGGTTACGCCATTTTGGATTAGAACAAGATGTGTTACGTGATCAATTCGGTATTATTTTTGCGGTGCGTAAGGTACAAATAGATTATATTTTACCCGCAATTTTTAATGATGAACTCATCGTTACTGCTGGGGTCAATAAAAAAGGTAAAGCAAGTATTAACTTTACACAAACAATAACACGTAATAATGAATTACTATCAACGGCTGAAATAAAAATTGCCTGTTTAGATGCAGCTTCATTTAAACCAGTTTCAATGCCAAAACAAATTTTAGAAAATTTATCAGGGGATTAAGAAGTGTCAACAGATATGTCGATCGTACAGTTAGTACTGGATGCCAGTTTTATAGTGCAGCTTGTGATGCTCTTATTGTTAGTAGTGTCGATGATGTCGTGGGTCATTATTTTTATTAAATGGGCTGGCATTAAGCGCGCAAAGAAAGATGCAAAGCGTTTTGAAACACGCTTTTGGTCAGGAGTCGAGTTAAGTGAATTATATCAAAGCGTTTCTGCTCGACGTGACCGATTGACTGGAGCTGAATCTATTTTTGAATCTGGTTTTCGTGAGTTTGCTCAACTGAGAGGACGTAAAGGTTTTGATGCAATGGATACGATACATGGCGCACATCGTGCCATGCGAGTTGCAACAAACCGAGAATTAGAAAAACTAGAAAACCATTTGTCTTTCTTAGCAACCGTTGGTTCAACCAGTCCGTACGTTGGCTTATTTGGGACAGTATGGGGAATTATGAATTCTTTTCTCGCATTAGGGAATGTTCAGTCAGCAAGTATTGCATCGGTTGCGCCAGGTATAGCAGAGGCTTTAATTGCTACCGCAATGGGTTTGTTTGCAGCCATACCTGCCGTTATTGCTTATAACCGTTATATAAGTGACGTTGAGCGACTAACTGGCCACTACGATACTTTTGTTGACGAGTTTGCAACAATTTTGCAACGTCAAACTCATAGTAGTTAATACAGTTTAATTTTCGGGAAATAGTTCATGCAAGCTCTCGTTCCAAGACGCCCAAAGAAACAGCCAATGTCAGCGATTAATGTTGTACCATATATCGATGTTATGTTGGTTTTGCTTATTATCTTTATGATTACAGCGCCGCTGTTATCGGAAGGGGTTAAAGTTGCATTGCCGCAAGCGAATGCGAAACCGATAACAGAACAGAAACATGAACCTGTTATTGTGACAGTTAACCGAAAAGGACGATACTTTTTAAATATCGGTGATCATCCTAAAAAGTCAGTCGACGCAACAACACTTGTTTCTCGTGTTGCTGCGGTTAAACGTCAACGCAAAAGTAGTATGTCGGTTTTAGTTCGTGGTGACCGTCGAGCCAAATATGGTGATGTTGTTAATGTTATGGCGCTTTTGCAACAAGCTGGTGTAGATGATGTAGGACTAATAACAAAAACACCTAGTCGAAGTCGACGGCGTTAAGTGATGTTGCAGTTTTAATTTATGTTTAGTTTACTAAAGAATCATCCCCGAGCCGTTTTATGGGCTGCAATTGTACATGTTGTCTTTTTAGTGATGATGGGTATTAGTTTTCACTTTATTGATGCCCCAACAGTTTCATCGCCTGAGGTGAAGGTTGTTAAAGCAGTATTAAAAGATGATTCAATAGCTCAGAAAAAGTTAAAGAAAAAATTAGACGCAGCAAAACGGAAAAAAGATCGAATAGAGAAAAAGCGGAAAAAAGCGTTAAAAATAAAGAAAGAAAAAAAGCGGATAGCGGAACTTAAGAAGAAAAAGCTTGCCAAAATAAAAGCTGAAAAAAAGCGAATCGAAGTAGAGCATCAAAAACAATTAGATGCTGAGAATAAACGAATAGAAGAACAAAAAGAACGTCAACTACGAGAAGATAATTTAAAAAAAGAGTTAGACGAAGAGCAGCAACGTTTTGCTGCTGAACGCAATGCGAGAAATAAAACGATTGTTGATAACCAGCTAGGAATTATTCGAAATTATATTCAGCAACGTTGGATAAAACCAGCAAGCGCTAAAGTAGGAATGCTTTGTATAGTAAAAGTAATTATAATCCCTAGTGGTGATGTTATGAGTGTGGAAACTATTAAAAGTAGTGGTAATAGTGCTTATGATGATAGTGTTCACAGGGCGGTAAAAAAATCTTCTCCACTACCTTTACCTCCGGTAGAGCTAGGTTTGTCGAATGAGTTTAGAGAAATAACATTAAGATTTGATTTACAAAAATAATTAAGTTTAAACCACAGAGTTAAAGTATATGCATATATTTAGTCGTTTTATTATTCCGCTATTTCTGATTTTAGCCGTCGTTAGACCAAGCTTTGCAGCACTTACCATTGATATTACACAGGGTATCGATGGCGCGCTTCCTGTTGCAGTCGTTCCCTTTGCCTGGCATGGTACCGCTCCTACACAAGGAGCCTCAACATCTGCGCCTGAAAATATCGCTGCGATTGTTGCCTCTGACTTAAAACGCAGTGGTCGTTTTGCTCCTATTCCCAAAAGTGACTTAGTTGGTCGACCTTCACATGGTTCGCAAGTGAATTATGCAGCATGGCGCGCATTGGGAATGGATAATATTGTTGTCGGGCATGTAAAACCGTTGGCAGATGGTACTTACGAAGTACAATTCCAATTACTGGATATGTATAAGGCTGAACAGCTAGTCGGCTATAAAATACGAAGCAGGCGTTCAAATTTACGTCGAACAGCACATCAAATTAGTGATTTAATATATAAAGCCCTGATGGGTGTGAACGGCGCTTTCGACACTAATATTTGTTACGTTACCGTTACTAAAAATCGTCAAGGAGAAAAGGTTTATCGTTTAGCGATTGCCGACTCGGATGGTTATAACGAAAAAATTATTTTAGAGTCAAAATCACCATTACTTTCGCCAAACTGGTCTCCTAATGGTTCCCAGCTAGCGTACGTATCTTATAGCCGAGGCCGTCCAGAGGTCTATGTTCAGAGCATCTTAACTGGGCAAGCAAAGAGAATTGCTTCCTTTCCAGGCATAAATGGCGCTCCTTCTTGGTCACCAGATGGGAAAAGTTTGGCATTAACCCTTTCAAAAGATGGAAATGCTGAGATTTATATTTATGACCTTAGACGTGGTACTACCAAGCGCATCACGCGAAATAGCGCAATAGACACTGAGCCGACATGGCTTCCTGATGGATCGGCTCTTATATTTACCTCGGATCGAGGAAATGGCCCTCAATTGTACCAAGTTGAGGTTAATTCTAATGGAGCGAGAAGTCGTCCACAGCGCTTAACCTTCGAAGGAAGCTATAATGCACGCGCAAGTGTCTCGCCTGATGGCAAATTTGTTGCTATGGTACACAGAATTGAAGGAAGTTATCGAATTGCGGTACTTGACCGGGAGAATGGCTACTTAAGAGTGTTGACCGAGTCACGTTTAGATGAGTCCCCTAGTTTTGCTCCGAACGGGAGTATGATAATTTACGCTACAGAAAATAAAAATCGTGGTGTGTTAGCTGCTGTATCGGTCGATGGTCGAGCAAGGCAGCGATTACAGTTAAGTAGAGGTGATGTGCGAGAACCTGCATGGTCACACTTTAAACAAAAATAGTTTTATAATTTTAGATAAAAATAGGTTAGGAGAATAATAATGAATAAGCATTTAAGTATAGTTTTATTAGCAGGTCTGTTTGGATTAATGGTGGGTTGTTCATCGACAGCTAAAGATGAAGATGCGGGTGCTGCAAAAGACTCAAATAGTACTGCTGATTCAACACAAGGTGCTGACGTTGGTGGTGCTGGAAATGCAACTGAAATGACGGGCGGCCAAGCTGACGCATTATCAAAGCGTGTTATTTATTTTGAATTTGATAGTAGTGAAGTTTCTTCAGAAGCACGTGATATTATTTCAGCACATGCTCAAAACTTATCTCAAAATGGAAAACTATCAGTTGTGTTAGAAGGCCATGCTGATGAACGTGGTACCCGTGAATATAATATTGCATTAGGTGAACGTCGTGCTAAAGCCGTTAAGCAATTATTTGTTGTTCAAGGTGTTCAGTCATCGCAAATTCAAGTCATTAGTTTTGGTGAAGAACGACCAGCGGCTAGCGGCCATGATGAAAGTGCATGGGGCTTAAACCGTCGAGTTGAACTACTTTATTCTGGTTCATAATTTTAAGAAAATATTTTTCTTAAATATGATAAAGCTACGAGCTATAATGGCTCGTAGTTTTTAGTTTTAAATAATTGAGATTGTTATAGTGCGAAATTTTATAATTAGTATTTTAAGTTGTATTCTAATTTTGGTTTCTACCAATAGTTTTGCTCGAGATAAGCAGCCTCGAAGATTTAATCCTGACCATGAAGTAGAACAAACCTCATCAACACCTGTTACCGCTAAACGTAAAATGAGTGCTGATGAACGTTTGCAACGTTTAGAAAGATTGATAAATAGCCAGGGATTGGTCGACTTATTAATTAAGTTAGAAGCGTTACAAAAAGAAATACAACAATTGCGTGGTGATGTTGAAACACAAACGCATATTGCGAAAGATCTTAAGAAAAGGCAGCGAGATCTTTACGTTGATATTGATCGTCGGATGCTACAGCTTGAGCGGAATGGCTCTTCTATTTCTAAAAATAATAATTCTACACGCCCAACACCATCGAGTTCGATAACAACAATTCCTTCTTCGAGACCATCACCAAAGTCATCACCGACTGGATTGATACAGTCGCCGCCAGTAAAACCCGCTAAACCGGTTACAACTCATGCCCAGTCTCAATCTGGATCAAAATCAGGGTCTAAATCTGTTGACCCAATTAAAGAACAAAACGCTTACTTGAAAGCATTCGATTTGTTGCGAGAATTACGTTATGCACAAGCGATTAAAGCTTATCGTAAGTTTATACTTGATTACCCCAATGGTCGTTATGCGCACATTGCCCAGTATTGGTTAAGTGAAGCGAGTTACGCCCAACGTGATTTTAAGCAGGCAATAACAGATTATAATACTCTTGTTAAGAATTACCCTGATAGTCCTAAGTTAGCTGAGGCAATGTTAAAGATTGGTTATAGCTATAATGAATTGGGCAACAATAAAGCTGCAAAAGAAGTTATCGGGAAACTATTAAGAGTCTATCCTAATACCACTGCAGCAGGACAGGGTCAAAATTTGCTTAAGAAGATTAAGTCAGCTAAACATTAAACTGATTCGTCATTCCCGCGAAAGCGGGAATCTAATACCTTATATTTAAGTTAGCCATCTTATTCTCTGGATTCCCGCCTTCGCGGGAATGACGATGTGATTGGAAGTCTACTCTATTTAAAATTATCACTTACTTTTATCAGTCCAATGCCAAATTCAAAAGAAACACAAAAGTTGCGTATCACTGAAATTTTTTATTCACTTCAAGGTGAATCAAAAACAGTGGGTTTACCAACAATTTTTATTCGCTTAACAGGTTGTCCCTTAAGGTGTAATTATTGTGATACCGAGTATGCTTTTCAAGGTGGACAGTGGTGGGACTTTGATGCCATTACAACCGAACTTAAAAAATATAATACCTTTTATGTCACTGTAACAGGTGGTGAGCCTCTTGTTCAGAAGCCGTGTATTACTTTACTGAAACTGCTCTGTGATTTGGGATATAAAGTCTCTTTAGAAACGAGTGGCGCAATTGATGTAGAAGAGGTTGATTCTAGAGTGATGAAAGTAATGGATTTGAAAACACCTTCATCTAATGAGGAAAGTAAAAATAAATATTCCAATTTAGATTTTATTTCTGAGCATGACCAGATTAAGTTTGTAATTTGTAATCGCGATGATTATGACTGGGCTCTAAATGCCTTAAAGGAATATCACTTAACAGAAAAATGTGAAGTGTTATTCTCGCCAGTGAATATCTCGACACATGAAAATATTATGAAAGATTTAGCGGATTGGATATTGGAAGATCAATTACAAGTTCGTTACCAGATTCAATTGCATAAAACGATATGGGGCAATATTCCAGGCGTTTAATATATTTAATCTGTTTAACTTTTCAGGTATTAAAAGATTAAATTATCCTACTCAAAAGGATCTTCTGTGTCATCAAAGTGAGTACCTATACCGCGATTTAGAGCATTAGGTGATGCATTCGCTCTTTTAGGTTTAGCAACTGGCAATGGTTCTTTTATGGCAACAGCTTTCTTCTGTTGTTTCACTTTTTTCTTGGGTAATAATATTTTTACAGGTTTCGATTTTACTATCGTTCTTTTCTTAGCTTTAGCTTTTTTCTTGGCTTTAGCTTTTCGTTTAGGTGCTTTTTTAGCTGCTTTTTTGCTCGCAATCTTAAGTTTAATTTGAGTAATTCTTATTGCTGCATCTTGATGTCCGTTTCTTTGCGCTTTTTCATACCACTCGATTGCCTTTTCATTACTTTGCTTAACGCCACGGCCTTCTTCGTACATCTCCGCTAAAAAATATTGTGCTCGCACATTCCCGAGCTGAGCCATTTTGGTTTGGAATTTGAAAACATTTGACCAACTGTCTTCAGGATTTTCAGCCGCAACAGATAATGGAATAAGAAGAACGAGGGCGATTAGACTACTTGTAAGTACTTTCAGCATAAGTGACATCTCTATATATTACTCATAATATCGACGCTTTAGGTTCTAACTTTAGAATTATTGTTAAAAATGCTGAAAATTCAATAAAATAGCTCATTTTCTGGATATAATGCCTTATAACAGGCATATAGTGCTCAAAAGGCTACGTTAAGAAGGTTATTTAGTGAATGAAAGGTAAAGCAGTTATATTATTGTCGGGAGGTCTGGATTCAGTCACTACATTGGCAATTGCGCAACAACAAGGTTATGAGTGTCATGCTTTAAGCTTCGATTATGGCCAACGCCATCGTGCGGAGTTGGATGCTGTGGAGCGTATTCTTAAACACTTTGAGACATCTTCGCATAAGGTGATTCATCTAGATTTAGACCAAATTGGTGGCTCTGCGTTAACGGATATGGATATTGAGGTCCCCACACTACCATCATCCGGTATACCGGTTACCTACGTGCCCGCTCGAAATACTATATTCCTTTCACTGGCTTTGGGCTGGGCTGAAGTGCTATCTGCTGATGCCATATTTATTGGTGTTAATGCCGTTGATTACTCCGGCTACCCTGACTGTCGTCCAGAATATATTAATGCTTTTCAATTGCTTGCAAACCTCGCAACGAAGCAGGGTGTAGAAGGCAAAACGATACAACTCGAAACCCCCCTCATTCATTTAAGCAAAGCAGACATTATTAAAAAAGGGATTCAGCTCGGAGTGGATTACAGTCTAACGGTTTCTTGCTATGCCGCCGACTCGGAAGGGCGGGCATGTGGTGAGTGTGATAGTTGCCGTTTACGTGCAAGCGGTTTCAGAGAAGCGGGTATATATGACCCTACTAATTACAAGTGATATAGGTGCAAATAGCATTATAAGCTAATTAGCAACGGCTTATGAACGTTACATATTTAAGCCAGTTCGGTATAATCACTTAAATTTCTTTACTCCGAAACTTCCAAGTTTCGGTAAAATAATCATTATCTTGAGGGTCAAATTATGACATTTGAAAGCTTTGCCGTTGGGCATTCTTCAATACTTTGGTTAGCATTTGGAATAGCACTTATTATGGGCGCTGTCGCTAACAAAACAAACTTTTGCACAATGGGTGCGGTTTCAGATTTAGTTAACATGGGTGATTCTAGCCGTTTACGTGCTTGGGTATTGGCTATGGCTGTTGCAATGCTCGGCGTGACCATTTTTGAAGCAATGAATGTTTTCAGCGTAGATGTAACTCGTCCTCCATACCGTGGAGGCAACTTTGCATGGTTGGAGTATGTCATTGGTGGAATCATGTTTGGCGTTGGTATGACGCTTGGTAGTGGTTGTGGTAACAAAACACTGATCCGTATTGGCGGTGGTAATGTTAAGTCCATCGTTGTTTTCGCAATCATTGCTGTTTGTGCTTATTTTATGGTGAACCCATTCCCTGGCACTGATAAAACACTTTATTCTGAGCTTTTTTATTCGTGGACAAGTCTTGTTTCAATCACTTTTGCTGGTAAGCAAGATATTGGTTCATTTGTTAGCTCAATCGGTGGTATTGATTTAGGTACGGCTCGATTGGTAATGGGTTTGTTAATCGCAGCCATTCTATTTTTTATCGTTTTCCGTTCAAGTGACTTCCGTAGCAATAAAGATAATATTATTGGCGGTAGCGTTATCGGTATTTCAGTATTAGCAGCATGGTACGTCAGTGGTGGTTTTGCGACTATCTCTGCAGATGGTGATACCTATAGCTGGGTTCAATATGCGAGTGACGATGTATGGTCTTTAATTGAAGAAGGCAAACGTCCCGCAGGCGTAGCCGCTCAGTCATTTACATTTATTAATCCAATGGGTGAAACATTAGGCTTCACTTTAAGTGGCTTCAATGCGAGTGTGCTTACGTTTGGCTTAATGTCATTATTTGGCGTTATCGTAGGCTCTTTTGTTTGGTCAGTGATTTCAAAATCTCTTCGTTTTGAATGGTTTGTTGATTTCAAAGATTTCATGACTCATGCTATTGGCGCGGTCTTAATGGGAGTGGGTGGTGTTTTATCTTTAGGCTGTACGTTTGGCCAAGGTATCACGGGTATATCAACTCTTTCTATTGGCTCTGTTCTTGTATTTGCAAGTATCGTTTTCGGCAGTGCATTAACAATGAAAATTCAATACTACAAAATGTGTTATGAAGAAGAAGCAACTTTCCCTAAAGCATTGATTACCGCTTTAGTAGATATGCGTTTCTTACCATCAGGTATGCGTAAGCTTGACGCTATTTAAATAGGAATTACATCTAAAAATAGTTGAGCGGAAATAGCATTTTCACTTGTTATTTCCGCTATTTGATGTAAAATTCCGCCTTCGTTTATGGGCCGTTAGCTCAGTCGGTAGAGCAGTTGGCTTTTAACCAATTGGTCGAGCGTTCAAGTCGCTCACGGCCCACCATATTCAAGATCAAAACGTTTCGATGTTGTCGGGGCGTTTTTTTTTGCCCCGATAAAATCAAAATTACGATTAGCATAAGTATATTTTTTTGTCTTAATTTGCGTTTAGAATATTATTTTTTTGAAGTGTAAAATAAACAATAGCGCCAGTTTAAATATTGATCCTCATCACACTATATATTTTTATGTTTGTATTATGTGATGAGGTTAAATATTCGTCTATGCGTTTTGATGCACAAGTCAATAAAGTTTAATTTATAACGTCTATATTCCTTGTAAATGATTTAGTTATATACACAAGGATTACAAATGGATATTACTCATGATAGCTTAAGAGGTCGGTTCAAAAGCTTAGATATCTCTTCAGTTATTTTACTTTGTTTCTCATTACTGTTATCTGCCTGCGGTGGAGGTGGTCCCGGTGATGAAGGAGAGAATTCAGCGACATCTACAACTTCATCTTCTTCTGATAATGCTAATACGGTCTCGCTGTTAAGTGAAGATACATCTGATATTCAGCAAAATTTGTGTCAGCAACAAAACAGTCTCTTGTGCGAAGACTTTGAATGGAGTTCATCTCTTGCTTATGAAGCATCCCAGATCGATTGGTCATTAAAAGGTTGGATGTTTACTGGCGTGGATTCTAGTGGGAATTTTTGTGATACCACAGGTGTGGACAGTAGTCAGTGTGCTTTAAAGATGGTTCAGAAAAATGATGATTCTTTCGATATTATTCAAAAGGCTAGTTATTCTTATACTGAATACGGAGCAGGCTTTACGAATCTATCTTTAAGTTGGGCTGCTAAATGGTCTGAACAATGGGTTTGGGATGTTGAAAGAAAATCTCACATCGTTTTAGAGTCGGTTAATGAAAATAAGCTCTCTCGTTCTTTATTTTCAGTGGTTGTGAATTCTAATGGTTTTATTCAGTTAATTATTTCTGCAGATGAGCAGTGTGCCAGGGATGAAGTAATCGTGGAGTCAGATAAAAGTTTCGCCTTACAGGGTAATAATCTGGGCAAATGGCAACTGTTTAAAATCGTATTTAATTTAGGTACTGAGGATGCAGACAGTGAGGTGCGATTAAGCGTTAATAATACAGTCATTATCTCAAAAACTGATATCGCCTTAGGTTGTTCCGCAGAAAACTCTGCACCTAATACCGTTTCATTTATAGCAAATGGTTATAATCAGCGAGTTACTGCTGAGCAAAATGTTTTGATAGATAATGTTTTAATAAGTTACAAATAAAGTTTTTAGCTATCGACTTCTACGGCTAGCTTCTTGGCTACATCCAAGAAAGCTTCTTCACGGTTGGCATAGGTAAAGTTATTTCCAACAAGTCTTAAAATATCTTGTTTTTCCAGGAAAGGTAGTACCTTTGTTTGTATACCGATTAGGTAAACATATCTTTTTTCAAGTTGTGCTGAATATATTATATCGAGTAAAGCGCGTGATGATGAATAATCTACAAGCGGTACGCGAGATAAATCAATCATTAGCGCTTTGTAGTCTTTGTAATTATTTAAACAACGAACCATTCCTTTTGCAGCACCAAAACTTAATGCTCCACCAACATGATAGAGTAATATTTGTCCTTCAGCTTCGAGCATGATTTTTGATTCAAGCTCTGACAAAGGTGTTTCTTGGTTGTCTTCACCACCGGTAATAGTTGAGATACTTTGTATTTGAAGATCGGTAGAACGTTTTAAGAATAAGAAACTGGCAATGATCATTCCAACTGCAACGGCTTCAAGCAGGTCGACAAAAACGGTTAAAAACATTACCACAAGCATAATGCCTGCACCTGCTTTAGGTGCAAGATGAATATTTCGTAAGTAGTTCCAATCAATAATGTCAGTACCTACTTTTATTAATATGCCAGCTAAAACGGCTTTCGGAATATAAGAAGCCAGTGGACCGGCGCCTAAGACCACAATTAATAAAATAACGGCATGCAATGCACCTGATAACGGTGTTAAACCACCGGCCTTAACATTAACGACCGTTCGCATCGTTGCGCCAGCACCAGGCAAACCACCAAAGAAACCTGCTAGGGTGTTGCCGATACCTTGGCCAATAAGCTCGCGGTTAGATCGATGTTGTGTACGAGTAATATTGTCAGCAACGAGTGATGTGAGTAGAGAATCGATTGTTCCAAGTGCGGCCAGTATGAGTCCGGACTTAATCATACCCGGTAAATATTCAAATGTGATAGTGGGAACAACAAAATCAGGAAAGCCTTCAGGAATTTCCCCGATGATTGGAGTATTAGAGTCGGCAAAAAAGAATAAGTATCCGATTGTTCCTGCTAATAAAGCGAAAAGTGGAGAGGGGATTAACCTATTTAGTCGCGGAGATAACAGTGGAATTGCATACACCAAACAAATAGTAAAGATGCCTAAAGTAAGCGATGGAATATGCGTTGAATTTATAAAATCAGGTATTGACGTTAATGCTTCAAAGGGTTTCGCAGGCGAAGCTTGGCCAAGTAAAGGCCCAATTTGCAATAAAATAATAATAACGCCGATGCCACCCATAAAGCCGGAAACCACAGGATGTGGAACGAGTTCTATGAAACGTCCGATTTTTAAAAAACCAAAACCAATTTGGAAAAGTCCTCCAAATATAACCACTGTAAAGGCGAGTGCAGCACCTTGAAGCGGATCATTTGGAAACATCCCAGTGTATTCGGTAAAAATAATCGCCATTACAACCGTCATAGGGCCGGTAGGGCCTGAAACTTGAGCGGGTGTGCCGCCAAATAGAGCTGCAAATAGGCCAACGAAAATCGCACCATAAATACCTGCAATAGGGCCTGCGCCTGAGGCGACACCCATTGCCATTGCAAGTGGTAGTGCAACTACTGCGGCGGTTAGCCCACCAAATATATCACCACGTATATTGTTGAAATGTAAGCCGTTTATATGTCTTGTAAGAAATTCCATGGTGTTACTCATGCTAAATAAGGTGAAAAGGCTAAATCACTGTAGAGTGAAAAGTATTACCGTCCAAAATTCGAGGTAATTCATTAAAAATTACTTCTAAATTAGTGATTTATACCTGTTTTAGATAAGCGAATTGTAAGAGATTCTTCCACTATCTTCAATGGAATTTATAGCGACCATTAATTAACTAATCATAAAGAAAGGACGGTTATTCATATACTTAAGGGCGATCATTACACGCTTAGTTGCTGCTAAATGGCACAAAAAGGAGTACAATGCGCATCTTTTACACTTGATCTAACTTAAGGGGTTATAACATTGGCCGATTTTAAATTAAATTTATCAACCAAGCAGATAGTTGCAGGGATTATTTTCCTAATTGGTGCTGTATTGATTGCTGGTGCTGTTCCGACAGCCGAGATTGCTTGGGTTACTGCAATCCTCATATTTACTATCTACTTATTTGCATTTGAAATCGTAGGCGTTGATTTAGCTGCTGTGACGGTAATGGTGCTCTTAGGTATTACCTCTTTACTGGCTCCTGTGATGGGAATTGAAAAAGGTCTTGTACCTAACGAACACTTGTTTGATGGTTTTGCTAGTAATGCGGTTATGTCAATTATAGCTGTGATGATTATTGGTGCTGGCTTAGATAAAACGGGCGTAATGGGTAAAGTTGCGGCGCTAATTTTAAAACATGGTGGTACCACTGAAGGTCGAATAATCCCTATTATTTCAGCCACTGTTGGTGTTATTTCATCTTTCATGCAAAACGTAGGTGCGGCCGCATTATTCTTACCTGTTGTAAGTCGAATCTCAGCTCGTTCAGGACTTCCAATGTCACGCTTGCTGATGCCAATGGGTTTTTGTGCAATCCTCGGTGGTACGATGACAATGGTTGGCTCAAGCCCACTCATTTTATTAAATGATTTAATTCTAACATCTAACCAAGCATTACCTGCTGACCAGCAAATGGCGACATGGTCACTTTTCTCTGTAACACCGATTGGCATCGTAATGATTACGGTTGGGATTTTATACTTTGTTGTTTTCGGTCGCTTCGTACTTCCCGCGGTTAAAACAGATGGTGCAGTTGCAACGAATGCTATGGATTATTTCCAAGATGTGTATTCGATTGACTATGGTTTATTTGAAGTTGTTGTGCCTGAAGATAGTCCGTTAGTTGGTTTAAACCTAGACGATATTGAACATCAATCCAATATACGTGTTATTGCAATGTACCGTGAAGCAAAAGACGTTCGCATTGGCCCGGGCAGTTTATCTCGTGAAGTTGAAGTACGTAAAAATACAGTTCTTGGTTTATTAGCATCTCCACGACAAGTTAAAAACTTTGTAGAAGAGTTTGCATTAGAACAACGCGCAAGTTTAGAAACTTTTTCTGAGCATCTTGCTTCAACGAAAGCCGGTATTGCAGAAGTTGTTATTCCACCGGGTTCTAAACTCATTGGTAAATCTGCATGTGATATTTGGATGCGTAAGACGTATGGTATCGCAATGGTTGCTCTACATCGCGGCGGTGAAACGAAAGGTGAAGGCGATAACATTCGTACTATGCCTTTTGAAGCCGGTGATACCCTTGTAGTGCATACAACATGGGAAGCCTTAGCTCGATTAGAAAAAGATAAAGACTATGTAGTTGTAACAACAGAGTATCCACATGAAGAAGTACGCCCTAACAAGGTTCTTCATGCAGGTTTATTTTTTGGCCTTGCTTTAGTTTTAGTTTTGTTTTCTGATTTACGTTTATCGGTTGCTCTTTTAACAGGTGCAGTTGGTATGATTTTGTCAGGTGTATTAAGTATTGATGAAGCTTACGAATCCATTAGTTGGAAAACAGTATTCTTACTCGCTAGCTTGATACCTCTCGGTGTTGCAGTTGAATCTACGGGCACTGCTAAATGGATTGCTGATCAAACACTTGCAGTTTTAGGTGATAATCCTATTTGGGTTATTCAGCTTGCTGTGGCAGTGTTAGCAACGTTCTTTACCTTGGTGATGTCGAATGTTGGTGCGACAGTATTGTTAGTACCTCTAGCTGTTAATATAGCCATTGGTGCAGGCGCTGATCCTGCTATGTTTGCTTTAACAGTAGCGATAGCAACGTCAAACTCATTCTTAATTCCAACGCATCAAGTTAATGCGTTAATTATGGGGCCTGGTGGTTATAGAGTTGCTGACTTTATGAAAGCCGGCGGAATCATGACGATACTATTCCTGGTGGTTATGATGGTGATGTTGAACATCGCTTATTAATATTTCCAGACAGATTTATATATAGATAAGATAGATAATAAAAAGCCACGGCATCTCTGGATAAAGGGGATGTCGTGGCTTTTTTTATAAGTAAGTTTAAGTTGTTAGATTTAACTTTGAATGGATATTAGTTCAATCTTAAATATAAGAGTTTCTCCCGGACCAATATCTTTACCTACTCCATCGTTACCATAAGCGAGCTTAGCCGGTATAACGACTTCCCATGTAGAGCCTGTCGGCATCATCGGTATGATTTTCTGCCAACCTAAAATAACTCTCTTAACAGGGAATGTTGCGGGTTGATTACGTTTAAATGAGCTATCAAAAACAGTACCGTTGATCAGTTTACCCTCGTAATGCGCGATAATGGTATCGCTGCTTTTAGGCTTAGCACCCTTACCTTTGGTTAATATTTTATATTGCATACCATTTTCAAGTGTAGTGATACCTTTGCCAAGTTTATATTTCGCTTGGAAAGCTTCTCCTGCAGCTAAAGCAACTTTAGCCTGCTCTTTCTTTTTTTGTGCGTCTTCTTTATGTAAAGCAGAAATAGCTAGATTCAATTCATCCGTCGTTGCTCGGAGTGGTTTACCATTTAATACATCAGAGATAGCTAGAGATAAACTCTCGGAGTCGAGTTTGATTTTCTGATTTTTCAAATTATTTGCAACCTGAATACCAATTGCATAACTGTATTTTTGTTGATTTGTTTTTAGCTTAGCATCAGCAGAAATAGCAAGTTGGCTGATGAAACTTAATAATAATATAGCGGGTAAGATAGGACGGAGCTTCATTTTAATTCCTTTTTCATTTATGTTTGAGTTATTTTATGCAAAATTATTGTTGATGGGTAGGGGGTGGGGCTCGAAAATTGGGATTGTTTTATTTGGAATAATCGGTGGTTTGAAATTGTGAGTATAGGATGGAATAGCTTTTTCTTGTGTCGGTGTGTGGCGGCTGCGTTTGGTTCTATTTTGGAAGAAAAAGAATATACCTGTTGATTCTCTCGCATCAACTTGTGGCTTTATTCTGCTGGAAAGAAATCATAAGTGTCAGTAAAGAGCAAGAAACTGACACTAAACATCATAAGTGCCCGTATTTTATTTTAAACAGGCATAGAGCCTGTTTAAAATAAAACGGGCACTAAAAAAAAGCCCGGAACAGAGTCCGGGCTTTTAATCGAGATGATTTTAAATCTTATTGGCGTACCGCAGGGCCGTTAAGTTTAATACCATTACTCATAGAAGTATGGAAATATTCTAAAGCAACATACTCAGGATGTTGTTTCTTCTTCCATTTTTTGCCTTTGTTTAACACTTTAGCACGTACTTGTTTGTTACAACCGCCGTAACGACGTTCGATTGTACCGAAGCCACCGAATGCGCCAACTTTACCTTTTTTCTTAAAGGTTTTCTTAGCCCATTTACGACGCCATACTGGGAAGTGCGATGTATGACCTAAGCCAGGGCTTAACAAGTTACCACGTGCCATTTGACCAGAGCTATACATGTGGCAATCAGCACATGAGAAGTTTAATTGGCCGCGTTTAGCGTAGAAGTGAGTTTTACCACGGTTATAGATTTTTAAGGCACGCTTGTCGTTTGGAATAACAACATTTTGTACTTTACCACGTGAAGTGTATGCCATATAAGCGGCAATACCGGCTATTTTACCTTTTTTAAGACCTAAAGGTTTATGGCCATTTTTCACGATACAGGCTTGGATATCAGCAATTAAGGTATGAACCTTACCGCTTTTGCTATCGAAGTATGGGTAGTTTTGTTTGATTCCTTTACCGCCATTTTTGAAGCATTTAGAAAGACCAAACTTTTTAAATAAAGCTTTACCTTTTTCAATACCATCTTCATATGGAGGAAATTCTTCAATATTTTGCCATTCATCACGACGAACAGGATCAATTGCATAAATGCCGTTGCTAAATTCCTGTAGTTTTACACCAGGGAATTTTTTAAAGAAATAAGCACGGAATTGCTCTAAATCCTGCTTTGGTGATGCGTTTGCTAGCAATGGCATTCCTAAAATGGAAAATGCTGTTGCTGCAATGAGTAGTCTTTTCATTTTAATTACTCCTATCATCCTCAAACAGAGGTTATTATTTTATTTTTGATTCAACAGAATCTTTCTTGCCAGTGTTGTCTGTCCAAGCGATACCAACAGTATCACCGGCTTTACCGCCACCGAATTTGAAAGATAGGTAAGGGTTTTTAGAAACCGCACCGCCCCATTGAGCTGTCATCACGGTTTTACCGTTGTGAGTACAGTTAACTTCTTCAATGAAATGAGCAGGTACTTTTTTACCTGTTTTTTTGTTTTTACGCAGACCGGTTTCCATTGGATGGGTCAGTAGCGCTTTAACTAACGTTGCATCGCCTTTAGCGTTTGCACGTACACGAATGGACTTAGCCATAATAGTTTCTCCTAATGAAGGACGGATTAACCGCCGCAACCACCGATAGTTACTTTAACGTCTTTGCGCGCCGAATATGATTTACCGCCAGCTTTAACCACTGCGATCACATTCGATGTTTTACCCATTTTGATACGGGTAGCGACAAAGCCTTTAGAGCTGCTAGATAATTTGAAGTTTGCGGCGAGTGGAGTGCCGTTCTTTTCAACGATGATAGCAATATCTGTGATACCTGGAATGCTAGTTGAAACCGTTACAGGAACAACGGCGCCATTTTCAGCAATATCAGGGGCTTTGATTTTGATGTCGCCACTTGGGCTAGTCGAAGCACTGCCATGAACAGCCGTCAGTGCATCTTGCATATTTTTAGCGCTAAAAGCGGCTTTTGGCCATGCTGCGAGTACAGTTGAAGGGCTGATTAAACCAGCGCCCACTGCCACCGCTACGGTGCCACTTGCTAAGCTGCCTTTTAAAAAGGTTCTGCGTTGCATTTTTAATTCTCCTAAAAAATTTTTATGCCAGTATTTACAATTCTGGTACTTATAAAGTAAGGGTCCACTCAACAATTGCGTCAATTTCTTTACCAGAAAGAACGCCGTATTTGCCAAATGGAGGCATCATTGAGTGTGGGTTAGCTTTAGTTGCATCGTAGATCTGAGCTCTTAATTTAGCTTTATCAGGAAAGCGAGCTTTCATAGCAACTAATGGTGGTCCAATGTTACCAGCTAGGTGTGAACCTTTGTAAGAATGACATGTAAAGCAATTACCTTTTTTACGATTCTCAGCAATTTTTTTACCTGTCGCAGCTAGCTCTGAGTTAGCTAAGGCTACAGGCGCAAAGCTCATAGAGCCTAAAACAACTGCAATAGCACTCGCGGCAGCGATGATCATGACGGGTTTCCGCATGGGTTTTCCTCCTCATTCGAGTATAGATAGTGTTTATTAATTAAAAAATTTTAAGTATAAACAATTTTATTGTTTTGTTGCCAAGTAGTACTGGCGGGTGCTGTAACACTTGGCAACAACACCTGAAACCAAGCATACATGAACGCAAACTTATGGCAAGTGTTTACTATTGTTTACTATTAATTAAGTAATTAAGTAGATAGTGATGTATCGAATTATTGAATTTGGTTTAATTTAATAATTTACGTTCATAAATTTCTTTTAGAGAGTGCTTTTATTTCAGTTTGTAATTCTTTCTTGCGAGCATCTAATCGACTTTCAGAATAAAAGTCGAGGTTAGGTAATTTTAAGGCAATGGAAATCTGGTTTAGAGCCTGGTGGGTTTGTCCAATAGAATAATAATATTGGGCTAGGGCTTCATGTGTTGCCGCCTTGTTGCCTAGCTCTGCCTCTATGCGTGATAAGTACTTATATAGTATTGGTTGAGTCGTAGAATTACGTAAGTAGCGATAAAGAAGGTCTTTTGATTGTTTGAACTTATTTTGTTCGATGAGAGTTTGTACATAATTTAGTATTATGGTCTCATTGTTTGGATAGTCCTCTAATGCATTTTTAAAAATTTTACTCGCTCTGGATTGATTGCCCGATTTGTTAGCTATTTGTGCCTCGGTAATTAAGTAAGCAACACGCGTGGGTGAGTTTTTCCGTAATTGAGAGATAATCTTTTGTGCTTTTTTAAACTTTTTATTTTTTAAAAGTGAAATAGCATATCCGTACAGGGCGGCATCTCTATTTATATAAGTTTTGTTTTTTAATTTAAGCGCATAGTTCTTTAGCAATATGGTTGCATCAGGTTGGTTTAGAATATTAATGCGCTGTTTTGAAATATAATAAGCTAAGGACGAGGGGGGTTGTTGCAAGGTAAATTGATTAGCCCTCTGTTTTGCTTCAGCCATACGATTTTGCGTTACAGGGTGACTACGTAAAAATTCAGGACCTTGTGAGCCGTATAAACGTGATTCTTTATACATCTGTCCAAAAAAGCTCGCCATACCGTGCGAGTCATAGCCTGCTTTACTTAGCATCTTTATGCCAAGTCGATCGGCTTCTTTTTCATTTCTGCGAGTAAAGTTAATCGCTATTTGTGCCGTGCCGCCGGCGATACTTGCTAGTGCTGCTTGCCCTAACTCATTGCCATTTGCGCCAAGCACGATGGCTGCAATCAGAGCCGCTAAAACAGGTGCTTCATAGCTGCTCCCTAAATCATAGGCTCGGGCGTGGTGTCGTTGAGTGACATGCGCAATTTCATGCGCTAAAACAGAAGCAAGTTCGCTTTCATTCCGACTGGCGAGAATGAGTCCATAGTGAACTCCAATAAAACCACCGGGTAAGGCAAAAGCGTTAATCGACTTTTCGTCAACGATAAAGAACTTAAATTTGTAATGCTGGTTATTACTTACCGAAACAAGCTTATTGCCTATGTCATTGATGTATTCAGTCAGAAGTGGGTCATCAATAAGTTTGCCTGCACGACGGATATTCCTAACAACAGCTTCTCCCATCATTCGTTCGTCGTTTAGCGTTAATGCGCTAGCGGCGGTGTCACCGATATCCGGAATGTTAAGCTCATTTGCATATAATGCCTGAGGTTGAATAATTATAAGTAATATCAATAAGATAGGGTTGATGGTGACGATTTTTATCAATTGTATTATTTCGTGAATATAGGTCATTTGTAAATCTTATCATTCATAGTTCAGATTTGTAATTTGGATTTCAAGTCAAACTATGACACTGAAATGTGATGAGGTTTCAATTTATTTTGATGATTAATTAATTAAATAATATATAATTAATTGCTTATATTGATTAAGGATATTTATCAAGGAATCTTAGATGTATCTGGTTAAAGAAATTGAAGTTTCAGAGTTAAATGCGCTATTGAATGATACGCAAAAGAAGTTAGAAATTTATGATGTAAGAAGTACACTCGAAGTTGGAAATGGAACAATACCTCAAGCTCAACATATGCCATTGCATATAATACCCAGTAAAGTGATGGAGTTATCGGATAATTATCCTATTATTCTGTTTTGTCATTTAGGCGCTCGCTCTGCACAAGCTTGTCATTATTTACAAAATGCAGGTTTTGATAACGTTTTTTCGCTTAGAGGTGGTTATAAAGCATGGGTTGCGAGCGGTTTGGCGGAAGCAAGCTGTTTCTAACTAATTGAATATTAATAAAAACTTATATTGGAGCATTATTGGGTTGTTATTCTTCTGTAAATGACATATAAATGCTCTATCTTAATGATTCTTAAAACATTAAATTCACGCACTTAAATATAAATAAAGGAGCTATTATGGCTAATTTTGATCAAGAACTCGACGCATCAGGTTTAAACTGCCCACTACCAATTCTACGCGCTAAGAAAAGCTTAGCTGGAATGGATGCAGGTCAAGTTTTACATATCATTGCAACTGATCCTGGTTCAGTAAAAGATTTTGAAGCTTTTGCTAAGCAAACAGGTAATGAGTTAATGGAATCAAAAGAAGAAGGCGGTAAATTCGTATTCTTAATTAAAAAGAGCTAGTTTTTTTACTGGCATTTTTAATATATTGCATAAGCTTTATATTTGTCTATCTCAGGGAACGAGTTTTACAAAACTTCCTAGCTAAAGGTTCTAACAATGGCTAATAAAAAACTCGCGATTATTGCAACGAAAGGTACTCTCGATTGGGGATACCCTCCATTTATTCTAGCTTCGACAGCAGCAGCCCTAGGCTATGATGTTGAAATATTTTTCACTTTTTATGGTTTACAACTTTTAAAAAGAGACATGAAAGTATCTGTTAGCCCTTTAGGTAACCCTGGTATGCCGATGCCAATGGGAATGGATAAATGGTTCCCTGTAATTGGTACCGCTATCCCTGGAATGCAAAGCCTCATGACAATGATGATGAAGCAAAAGATGAAAAGTAAGGGTGTTGCAAGTTTAGAAGAGTTGCGTGATCTTAGTTTGGAAGCTGAGGTGAAAATGGTTGCTTGTCAGATGACAGTTGATTTATTTGATATGAACCCAAGCGACTTTATTGATGGCGTTACTTTTGGCGGCGCGGCAACATTTTTTGAATTTGCCGGTGAGGCTGATATTACACTTTATATTTAGTGCTCGTTTTGATTTAAACAGGAGAAGACCTGTTTAAATAAAATTACGGGCATTTATGATGTTTTTCTCTCAGCATCCCCCAAACTTAAATACGATTTTTTAACAGATTAAAAGTTTTTAAAAGCACGCACACTTTTATAGAGCGTGCATCCACTTGCTTTCGCAAGTAGAGGGTAGACGCCGAGTTTGCTTCGCAAACTCAGGCATAAGTGCCAGTAAGAAAAGAAACTGGCATAGACTGTTGGGGAAACCTGATAGAAAAACATCATAAGTGCCAGTAAGAAAAGAAACTGGCATAGACTGTTGGGGAAACCTGATAGAAAAACATCATAAGTGCCAGTAAGAAAAGAAACTGGCACTAAAAAGCAGTACTCACCCCAACGCTTAAAACCGTCGCGCTAGAACGATACGTTCCGTTATAAGCTGTTGAGCCATTGGCCTCTTGGCCCAAGACATAACTATTGCTACTATTAAACGTTCTGTTTTTAAATTTGACAAGTAACAAGCCGGTTTCAATTTGGTAGGTTCCAAAATCATATTGATAACCGACAGAGAAGAGCTCTCTATCAGTCCCTGGTATACGTGCTGAAAAATAGGCATCAGGTTGAGGTGTTTCATCATAAGCATAGCCAAATAAAATTTGCTGACGATTTATTTTATATTGACCACTGATTCTATACGTTAAAGTATCTTCCCAATTATTTGTACTTAGGGTTAAGGTTGATTGGTCGGCACTTTTACGAATGTTTAAATTGTCATAAACACGCCAGCCAGTATGTTCAATATCAAATTCGAATTTAAATGCATTACTGAAGGCATAACTAACCCCAAGAGTGAGCATTTCTGGAAAGGTAACATCGACTTCAATAGGTGTTGCGGATGTTGTTGTGGCAGAGCCTTTGGCATGAGCGTGAACAGCTGAACGGTACGATAAGCCAAATGAAAAGTTATCAAATTTATTAAAAAGAGCTGCATTCCAACCGTAACCGTCTCCCGCACCTTTAATGATTGTTGCATGAGTATTGAATTGTAAATCTAATAACTCATATCGATTAATACCAAATGAAAAGCCAGTATCAGAGTTTAATTGGTAACCTAAATTAAGATTGGTATTGAACATTTTTATGCGGCTAAGGTTGATCTCAACAGCAGAAACGCCACCAAAAGACGGGAAAGTATTTTTAGGCCATGCGGTTTCCAAGCCAAAGGGACTATGAATAAGAAAACCAAGAGAAAGCTTATCGGATATTTCGTTACTAACAAATAGATTAGGGATGTTGAAGGTAGACTCTCCGGTGCTTTTAGTCGTTCCTGAACTTGTTGTTACTTCGGTATCATATTTAATTTGAACTATATTGCCGCTGAATAAATGGGTGTTTTCTTTATTCGGTGCAGCGTAAATAGCCATAATTGCAGGGTTATAAGCAATTGCGCTAATCCTAGAATCATCAGCAACTAATGCATTTGAAGTTGCAGTACCAGCAGCGGTATATTCGGGTAGTCTAAAACCATTCGCTGAGGCGGTGTTGATATAGGCAAACAGTGCAATGCTCAGATACAGATAATTGTTGGCCTTGATTTGAGCTTTCATATTAAATGATATGTTCCTTAGAAATTAAATGCATACAAATATCTATATGAGGTATTGCATGATCGATACAATTTATTCTGCCGTATTGCTAATAAATTGCAATGGTTGAGTAATAGATTTGCTTAGCGTATTTATTAAATATCAAGACGTAGTGATGAGCGTGTTTGCTCATGCATTTACTGTCAAAATAGGGTAAAATTCAGCACAGATTTATACCCGTAGAGACAGGGTGTTTTAATAATAACCTTCTGATTTATCTAGCATTTATGAGGCCAAAATGTTTAAAAATGATATGAATATAGCCAGTTTTGATGACGAACTTTGGCAGTCGATGGAAAAAGAGCGTGTGCGTCAGGAAGAGCATATTGAATTAATTGCTTCAGAGAATTATACCAGCCCTCGCGTTATGCAGGCGCAAGGTTCAGTCTTAACCAATAAGTACGCTGAAGGTTATCCATCTAAACGCTATTACGGTGGTTGTGAATATGTGGATGTAGCTGAGCAGCTTGCAATTGATCGGGTAAAAGAATTGTTTGGTGCTGATTACGCTAATGTACAACCTCATTCTGGTTCACAAGCTAATGCTGCGGTATATATGGCTTTATGCCAACCCGGTGATACTGTCCTTGGTATGAGCTTATCCGATGGTGGACATTTAACGCATGGCTCAAAAGTTAGTTTTTCAGGCAAAATATATAATGCAGTTCAATATGGTTTAAATAATGAAACCGGTGAAATTGATTATGAACAAGTTGAAGCTTTAGCGAAAGAACATAAACCTAAAATGATAGTGGCAGGCTTTAGCGCCTATTCGCGTATTGTTGACTGGCAACGTTTTCGTGATATTGCTGATAGTGTTGGTGCTTATCTAATGGTTGATATGGCTCATGTTGCGGGTTTAGTTGCAGCGGGTGTTTATCCTAACCCTGTTGGTATCGCTGATGTAACAACATCAACAACGCACAAAACATTACGTGGTCCTCGTGGAGGAATTATCCTGGCCAAAAGCAATGAAGAGATAGAAAAGAAATTTAACTCGGCTATCTTCCCTGGAATTCAGGGTGGCCCTCTAATGCATGTTATCGCGGCGAAAGCTGTTGCATTTAAAGAAGCCTTAGAACCTGAATTTACAACGTACCAAAAACAAGTTGTTGTGAATGCGCAAGCAATGGCGAAAGTATTAATTGAGCGTGGTTATAATATTGTTTCCAAAGGAACGGATAATCATTTGTTTTTAGTTGATCTTATTAACAAAGGCATGACGGGCAAAGAGGCCGATGCAGCTTTGGGTGCGGCAAACATTACTGTGAATAAAAATTCAGTTCCCAATGATCCTCAGTCGCCTTTCGTTACTAGTGGGTTACGCATTGGTACACCTGCAATTACAACACGTGGTTTTAATGAAGATGATTCTACGCAACTCGCTGGTTGGATTTGCGATGTATTAGATGATCTTGGTAATCAGTCTGTAGTTGATTCAGTAAAACAAAAAGTATTAGAAATTTGTAAACGACTACCTGTTTATAGTTAATTGTTTGTAACCACTTGAGAGGTATTAACGTGATTACCTTTGGAGTGGTTTAAAAATGTTACTTTAAAAGATACTATTTAAATGTATTGTCCATTTTGTAATGCTGAAGATACACGCGTTATTGATTCACGTTTAACGAGTGATGGTGCAAGCGTGCGTCGACGTCGAGAATGTACAGACTGTAGTGAACGCTTTACGACATTTGAAACGGCTGAACTTGTTATGCCGCGAGTCGTAAAAAATAGTGGCCGACGCGAACCGTTTGATAAAGATAAATTATTCGCTGGCATTTCTCGATCTTTAGAGAAACGCCCTGTTGGTACAAGTGATATTGAAAGTTGCGTTAGTCGTATTTTAAAACGCATTAGAGCGACAGGTGAAAGGGAACTTTCTTCTACTTTGATTGGTAACTGGATTATGGATGAATTGCGCGATTTAGATCAGGTAGCTTTTGTACGTTTTGCTTCGGTTTATCGTAGCTTCGAAGACGTAAGTGCATTTCAGGATGAAATCGAGAAGTTAAAAAATGTACCTTCTCCGGAAGATAAACGTAAACAACAATCCTTATTGCCTGATGATAAAGACTAAGCTCATTCTAATTAAAAATAATCATATAGGGTTTTGTTATGACAACCTTTAATGCTTACGATAATGAGTTTATGTCTCGAGCAATACGCTTGGCTAAAAAAAGTTTATACACCACTCATCCTAATCCTAGAGTTGGTTGCGTTATTACAAAAGATAACGTAATTGTTGGTGAAGGCTGGCATAAAAAAGCGGGTGAGGGACATGCAGAAGTTAACGCCTTGATTCAAGCCGGCAAACAAGCACAGGGTGCAACTGCATATGTAACGCTCGAGCCGTGTTGCCATACTGGCAAAACACCTCCATGCACGGATAGTTTGATCAAAGCTGGCATTTCTCGAGTTGTTGCTGCAATGCAAGATCCTCATGACAAGGTTGCAGGTAAAGGTTTTAAAATTTTAGAAGAAGCCGGTATTGAAGTTGAAGTTGGCTTATTAGAAGAACAAGCTCAGGCACTCAACCCTGGTTTTGTAAAACGTATGCAACAAAATCGCCCATTTGTTCGAATGAAAATGGCGATGAGTGTGGATGGCCGCACCGCGATGGCATCGGGCGAAAGTAAATGGATAACGTCTGAATCTGCGCGACATGACGTACAACATTGGCGAGCACAAAGTTCAGCAATGCTGACCGGCATTGGTACGATTCTTTATGATAACCCATCCTTAACAGTGCGACTTGAAGAAGCTGCGATAGACAACTTCATAATTCAGCAACCCCTTTGCGTTATTTTAGATAGTCGTTTGCAGTTACCAACAAATGCTAAAGTTATCCAAAATCTAGATGAAATTTTAGTATTTACTTGCAGCAACGATGAACAAAAAATAGAAGCTTTAGAAGATGTTGGTGTAAAGGTTGTTCAGGTTGAGAAAAGTGAGAATGGTCTTGATTTGAAGCAGATCCTATCTCATTTAGCCGAGATAGAGATTAATGAAGTAATGATAGAATCAGGAGCGACCCTTGCCGGTAGCTTTGTTGCATCTGGATTAGTTGATGAACTTATCCTTTATATGGCTCCAGTCCTTATGGGGGATCAGGCTCGAGCACTATTCCATCTACCTCTTATTCAGGAAATGGGACAAAAAATTCAGTTAAATATCAAAGAAATGCGACAAATCGGTGAAGATATTCGAATTATTGCAACACTCTCTTAATATACCTTATATAATGGTCTGCTATGTTTACTGGAATAATTGAGTCAAAAGGCCAAATAGAAGCTATTGTCCCGACTGGTGATGATATGCGGTTGCGTGTGGCAACAGGCAAGTTAGATTTAAGTGATGTGGCTCTTGGCGATAGCATTGCCGTTAATGGCGTTTGTCTTACTGCTGTTGAACTACCCGGTAATGGTTTCTGGGCTGATGTATCAGGCGAAACATTAGCGCATACAACTTTTAAAACGTTAGCGGTTGGTACCACTGTAAACTTGGAAAAAGCACTAACACCAACGACACGTTTAGGCGGGCACTTGGTGAGCGGCCATGTTGATGGTGTAGGTGAAATTGTTTCACGTTCAATCGCCGGGCGTTCAGAACAATTTAAGATAAAAGCACCCGATGAGCTAGCAAAGTACATAGCAAAAAAAGGTTCAGTGTGCGTTGAAGGAATAAGTCTCACCGTAAATGAAGTGACGGGCGCAGTATTTGAATTAAATATTGTTCCTCATACGTTAGAAGAAACAACACTACAGAACTTAAAGAGTGGTTCAAAAGTTAATTTAGAAGTAGATCTGATTGCACGTTATTTAGAACGTCTTGTTTTAGGAGACGCTGCTGCAAAAACAGAATCCGGATCTTATGTGGGATCGGGTAAGGTCAATTTAGAATTTTTAGCACAACATGGTTTTATAAAGTAATTGATATGGCATTAAATAATACAAAAGAATTAATCGAAGATTTTCGTCAAGGCAAAATGGTTATCCTTATGGATGACGAAGATCGTGAAAACGAAGGCGATTTAATTATTGCTGCTGAAATGGTTCAAGCCGATGACATTAATTTTATGGCAACATTTGGCCGAGGGTTAATTTGCTTAACGCTTTCCGAGCAACGTTGTGAACAACTTCGATTGCCATTGATGGTCGTTGAAAACACGGAATCTCAGGGAACAAATTTTACGGTTACCATAGAAGCTGCCGAAGGTGTTACAACCGGAATCTCAGCGGCTGATCGTGCAGTAACAGTACAGGCTGCCGTTGCAGCAAATGCGAAACCATCTGATCTTGTTCAACCAGGGCATATTTTTCCATTAATGGCGCAAGCGGGTGGCGTGTTAACAAGAGCAGGGCATACAGAAGCTGGTTGTGATTTAGCAAGGCTCGCAGGAAAAGAGCCTGCTTCGGTTATTGTAGAAATACTAAATGAAGATGGCACGATGGCGCGCCGTCCTGATTTAGAAGTGTTTGCTAAAGAGCATAATCTAAAAATTGGTACCATTGCCGATTTAATTGAATACCGATTAAATAATGAAAAAAGTGTTGAGCATGTAGCAGAATCTAATTTGCCAACCGAATTTGGTGATTTTAAATTGCATGCATTTAAAAATGCACATGATGGCAGCGCACACTTAGCCCTTGTTAAGGGTGAAATTGATTCAGAGAAACCTGTGCTTGTACGAGTTCATATTGAGAATAGCATATGTGATTTTTTTGCTAGCAAACGTTCTGATTGCGGCTGGCCTTTACATGACGCGATGAAACGCGTTGCTGAAGAAGGCGTGGGCGTTGTCGTAATTTTGCGCCCCGGTAATGCAGATGATTCTGTTCTCAATCAAGTTTCTCGCTATAGCAAAGAAGATAATGAAGAAGATGTCAGTTCTGTAGAGCATAAAGATGATTTACGTACCTTTGGTATTGGCGCGCAAATTTTATCTGAACTAGGTGTTCGCCATATGCGCGTATTGAGTGCACCTAAGAAAATGCATGCCTTATCAGGCTTTGGCCTAGACGTAGTTGAATACGTTCACGATTGAGGACGAATAATGAGAGCTTATATAACTGTGTTAAATCCTTCTCAAAATGCTCGTTTACTGCGTGTAAACTGTGCTTTTTCGTCGGATTTGCCTTGTTATATAAGCTCTCATTATCCGTGATAGATTAATAGTTTAAGTAAAGTATAGGATTTAGAAATGAATACAAAAACAATTGAAGGTGGTTTAGTCGTAAATGGTGCACGTTTTGGTATAGCAGTTGCGCGTTTTAATAGTTTTGTTGTTGAGAGTTTACTAGAAGGTTCTATTGATACTCTAAAACGCCATGGTGCTAATGAGTCAGATATTGAAATTATTCGTGTACCGGGTGCTTTTGAATTACCGCTTGCAATACAACGTATGGCTAACAAAGGTGGCTATGATGCAATTATAGCTCTTGGTGCAGTTATTCGTGGTGGTACACCACATTTTGATTTTGTTGCAGGCGAGTGTGTAAAAGGTATGTCGATGGTTTCTTTGCAAGCCGATATCCCTGTTTCGTTTGGTGTATTAACAGTGGATACCATTGAACAAGCCATTGAACGTTCTGGAACAAAAGCTGGAAATAAAGGCGCAGAAGCAACAATGTCTGCAATTGAAATGGTCAACCTTTTGAAAGAAATCGGCTAGCACGAATGCTACGAAGTCATATAGCTGCGTTTACCCACCATTTATTAAATGATGATGGGGCACGCAAACAAATAAACTCGGAAAAGATCATAAGTGCCAGTAATAAAACGGGCACTAAAAAATGCTCATTTACAATTGTAAACTCCGCTTTTTCGTTGATTTGTGTCTTGTTCTATAACTTCTCGCTATCCGTGTAATTTTTATATTATGTTTAAGGTATCGATCTAAATGAAAGTAAGTGCTCGAAGTCGTGCAAGACAACTCGCTGTTCAGGGATTATATGAATGGCACCTGAGTGAAAATAAAATTGATGATATTGCGACACAGTGCTTAGATGCCAAACGTGGTAAAAATATAGATGAAACTTACTTTGAGGAATTAATATATAAAGTTTCGTCAATGGCGGATGAATTGAATAAGTTATTAGCTCCTCATTTAAGTCGAGCTATTGATGAGATAGATCCTGTTGAACGTGCAATTTTACAGTTAAGTGCATATGAGTTGACTCAAAAAATAGATATTCCTTATAAAGTTGTTATTAACGAAGCCATCGAGTTGGCTAAAACATTTGGTGCTGAACAAAGTCATAAATTCGTGAATGGAATTTTAGATAAACTTGCCGAGCAAAGTCGCAGTGTAGAGTTTAAAAACTTATCGAACCCACGTACCACAGCTACATCTGACGATGATATCGCAGCAACGACTAAAAAGGCTGTGAAAATAAGTATTAAGCCTAAAACAAAAGATCGATCAATCTATAAAAAGAAACCCCAATCCTCATCTCAATCAAAGAATAAGACTAATAAATAGTTAGCCATGTCTCTTTTAGAATTTGATGTTATAAAACAGTATTTTTCTAAAATTTCTCAAAGCGCGAGCACATCAAATATTTCACTAGCAATCGGCGACGATGCAGCGATTGTTTCTATACCGGATAACATGGAGCTTGTTATTTGTACCGATACCTTGAATGAAGGAATTCATTTTCCGGTAGGGACATTAGCATATGATATTGCCTATAAAGCGTTGATGGTTAATTTAAGTGATATTGCGTCAATGGGGGCAGTGCCTCAATGGTTCACCCTTAATATTTCATTGCCTGAAATTAAAACAACATGGTTAGAAGAGTTTTCAAAAGGTTTAGCTGATCTTGCCGGTAAATATGATATAAATTTAATTGGTGGTGATACTACTCGTGGTCCAATGAGTATTACGATAACAATCGCTGGGCATGTAAAATGCAACAGTGGTTTAAAACGTTCGGCTGCAAAAGTTGGCGACAAGATTTATGTAAGCGGTTGTACCGGCGAAGCTGCCTATGGTTTGGCTTGCTTAACCGGTTCAGTGCCATTGAAATGTGAAGATCATGAATTTGTATCACGTTTAAATAGACCAACTGCACGAGTTGAATTAGGTATTGGCTTGCTTGATGTGGCTAATGCTTGTATTGATATTTCAGATGGTTTGCTTGCTGATATTTCACATATTGCCGAAGCCAGTCATTGTGGTATTCAACTGTATCTAGATAAAATTCCAACACCTAAAATTAATGATATGAAACAAGCACAACAATATGCTTTAAGTGGTGGAGATGATTATGAGCTTGTTTTTACCGTTGCAGAAAAAAATCAACAAGCTTTAAATAATTTAATAAAAGATTTAGATTTTGATATAACATGCATTGGTGAGGTTGTTGAACAAACAGGTGTGCGTCTTTTAGATGTAGATAATAATTTAGTTAACCTCGACATTTTAGGTTATCAACATTTTAGTTAAATAAAGGTTATATATGAATTCAGTAAAAAGACCAACAGTAAAAATGTTATTGAACCCTATACATGCAATAAGCATGGGGTTTGGTTCTGGCTTGTCAACGTTTGCACCTGGGACAGTCGGTACTCTTGCAGCCATTCCGTTATATATTATTGCAGCACACTATTTACCTTGGTCTGTTTCTGAGCCATTTAATTTTTTAGTGCTAATCACTATTATGTTGGTTCTAGGTAGTGTTTGTGCCCATTACACAGGTAAAGCATTAGGGGTTACCGATCATGGCGCTATAGTATGGGATGAAGTGGTCGGTTACTTCGTCACAATGTTTGCTTTGCCCTATGAGTCAACATCTTTGTTTGAACTTTGGGTGTGGATAATAGTCGGATTCTTTGCATTCCGATTTTTTGATATTTTTAAACCTTGGCCTGCAAGTTGGGTTGATAAGAACGTAAAAAATGGATTTGGTGTAATGTTTGATGATGTTATTGCCGGTGTTTTCTCTGGTGTCGTTATCTTTGTAGGTCTTAAATTATTTGGGAGTTAAAATGTTTTTAAAACGATTGGTGTCTTTACTATTTATTTGTTTGAGTATTCTATTTTCGTTAACAACTTATGCCGGTGATGTTGAAATTAAAAAAGTTGAGTTACGCAGCAATACTGCAGGTAATGATTGGAGCTTTCATGTGACTTTAAAACATGCTGATTCCGGCTGGGATCATTACGCAGATGCATGGCGAATTGTTGATGATGAAGGCAAGGAGATTGCTAAGCGTGTTTTATACCATCCTCATGAGCATGAGCAGCCATTTACTCGTAGTTTATCCGGTGTAAAATTAGCAGAAGATGCTATTATTTATGTTGAAGCACATGACAAGGTTCACGGCTGGAGCAAGGATCGAGTCAAAGTAGATCTTGATATTGCCGAAGGAGATCGATATAGAATCGGTCAATACTCTCAGTAAAATTACTAATATACGTAGGTATGTAATGAGTAAAGCTAAAATGATTAATAAGGGGAAGCTCACAATTTTAGCTGCGCTTTTCAGCCTTTGCTTTAGTTCAGTTGCGTTTTCATCTCAAATGATTGACGTTGTCGTTATGGCTATTTTTGGTGATGTCGTTATCTTAAAAGTTGATGGAACAAAACATAAATTAAAGGTTGGTGAACAAACTCCCCAAGGTATTACTCTTTTAGAGGCCGACTCCGACACTGTTGTATTAAAAATCAATAATAAAAAAAGTACGCATAAATTGGGTGGTCACGCTAGTTTTGGAAACTCAGGTAGCGATAAACCTAAAGGCAAGAAAAATCCAATTGCAAAAATCTGGCCTAGAAATGACATGTACATTACACAAGGCTCAATCAATAACTTTTCAGTTCAGTTTTTGGTCGATACTGGTGCTACGTGGATAGCAATGAGTGAAGCAATGGCTAAACGTTTAGGTATTGATTATTACCGAGGCAAAAAAGGAATGGCAGGTACTGCTAATGGTTCTGCACCTTACTATGAAGTGAATCTCGATAGAGTAAAGGTGGGTGATATCGAATTGTTAAACGTATCTGCTGCCGTTATGTCGGGTTATCGATCGCATCAAATTTTATTAGGGAATTCATTTCTAAAACGCTGTGAACTGACACGTACTAAACGCGTTATGATTTTAAAGAAAAAGTTCTAACATTTTTTTTGATTGACTAAAGTCATTAGTTTTTACTCGACCCAAAACTAGAACAAAATAGAATATATCATGATGTCTAATTTGGAGTTGTTCGTAAGAATGAAGGGCTAAATGTGAAAAGTAAGGGACACTGATAACTTAATAACTTAACGTTTAAATTTGATTTTAAAAAGATAAACCGTTAGATTTGATGAATGCCAAGGACTGGTCGATTACATTTAGAGGGAGGATATTATCATGTTATTGGGCGTGGGCTTGAACGTCGCCGAATATTTTCAGGTGATGACGATAAAAAAGATTTTTTAGAACGATTAGGCCTTGGTTTAGCGCAAACAGATTGTCAGTGTTTGGCTTTTGCGATGATGTCTAATCACTATCATTTACTCATTCGAGTTTCTACAAAACCCCTTAGTCTTTTAATGCGTAAATTGTTAGGCGGTTACGCAACACAATATAACCGACGTAAAAATCGAAGCGGTTATGTTTTTCAGAATCGATACAAATCGATTTTATGTGATGCGGATAATTACCTGCTTGAGCTTGTTCGTTATATTCATTTAAATCCACTAAAAGCAAAGATGGTTCAAGATATTGATGAATTAGATGTTTACCGATGGACAGGGCATTCGAGTCTGATGGGGCAGCATGTTCAGCCATGGCTTAAGTGTGATGAGGTTTTAAGTTTATTTGGAGGAACGAGAAAAAAGGCTGTTAATCAGTATAGAGATTTTATTGAAGATGGCATCAATAGAAATATTAATAAGGATTTATCGGGTGGTGGTTTAGTTCGTAGTTATGGCGGTTGGGATTCTGTTAGGTTACTAAGAAAAGAACATGAAAGTAGAATAGGCGATGAGCGAATTCTTGGTGAAACTGATTTTGTCGAATTTGCTCTAAAAAATGACATTCTTACTATTAATAATAAAACGAATTGGATAAAAAATGGATGGGATTTAGAGCGACTTGCGCTAAGTGTATGTGAATACAGTGGAATACAGTGGAATACAATCGGATGCTCTACTACAAAAAGGGCGGCAGAACTCGGTATCGAAAGCAAAAGATTTAATATCATACTGGGCGATAAGTGAACTGGGATTATCTTCTACGGACATTTCTGTTTTTTTAGATATAAGCCAACCAGCGATATCAAAAGCAAGCAAGCGTGGAGCCGAGTACAGTAAAAAAAATGGCATTGTTTTTCAAGATATAGTGGATGGGGCGTTAAGTTATTAAGTTATCAGTGTCCCTGATTATTCTGATTATTGCTGATTATTCTGATTATTGCAAGATATAGTGGATGGGGCGTTAAGTTATTAAGTTATCAGTGTCCCTGATTATTTATAGTGGATGGGGCGTTAAGTTATTAAGTTATCAGTGTCCCTGATTATTTAGTGGATGGGGCGTTAAGTTATTAAGTTATCAGTGTCACTGATTATTGTGTCCCTGATTATTGAAAGGAACTCTTACAAAAACAAATGGTAGAGGGGATACACTTAGATATAATCCCAATACAAACACCTTTGGCGTACAGAGTAAGGGGGGGGCTCCACGCACCATGTTTCGCCCAAAAGATGGGATAGATTATTGGAATAAACAATAGGAAAACGGAAATGAGTTATGCATGTCCCTGTTGTGGTTATTTAACCTTTGATGAAGAGCCATCTGGTACTTTTGAGATATGTCCTGTTTGTAGATGGGAGGATGATAATGTTCAGTTTCGTGACCCGACTTATGAAGGTGGTGCAAATGCAGTTAGTCTTGAGCAAGCTAGAAAAAATTTTGCAACCATTGGTGCTATTGATAAGAAAAGTCTAAAATTTGTACGGAAACCACTTCCTGACGAATAGGATATTTGTAAGTTTGGGGTCAGGTCTTACTTGTTACGATCCCTGGGGTCAGGTCTTACATGTTACATGTTACATATCACATTATGAAAGACTAGTTGTTTGATTTTATTTTGAGTTTTTCATTATCGGTATAATTTTAAAATGAAAAAATTGTTTATATCTATTGTTGTTATTCTTGCTGTGGCTACGAGCTATTTTTATCTTGGTGATGAAGGTAAGGAAATGTTATCGCGTCAACCAACCTTTATGGCACCGCATAAACCTCAGGTGACGGTTAAACAGGATTATAAGTTTTCTCCTTAAGAAGAAGAACAAATGACACCCAATGTCGCTTCAGACTCGCAGACAAATATAGATCCCCGGGGTCAGGTCTTACATGTCACATTATGAAAGATTCGTTGTTTGATTTTATTTTGAGCTTTTCGTTATCGGTATAATTTAAAAATGAAAAAATTGTTTATATCTATTATTGTTATTTTTGTTGTAGCTACGTTGTATTTTTATCTGGGTGGTGGGGGTAAGGAAACGTTATCGCGACAACCAACATTTATGAAATCGCATAAACCTCAGGTGACGGTTAAACAGGATTATAAGTTTTCTCCTCAAGAAGAAGAACAAATGACACCCAATGACGCTTCAGACTCGCAGACAAATATTAATGGCGTTGAGCAAGTCTTTTCCTCGTCGCCCAAGTAAAACCATCAAGGTCGAATCTTATAAACTTTATATTTAAAAAACTTTTAAATAGAGATAAAAAAAGGTGGCCTAAGCCACCTTGTTGTATTCATTGATATGAGTATGTTATTTAGTTTTTTCAATCAACGCATAAGCCGAATGGTTATGAATGGATTCGAAGTTTTCAGATTCCACAACATAAGCTGAAATACGATCTTCGTTATTAAGTTGAGCTGCAACATCGCGCACCATGTCTTCAACAAATTTAGGGTTATCGTAAGCACGTTCGGTTACAATTTTTTCATCAGGTCGTTTTAGTAAACCGTAAAGTTCACAAGAAGCTTGTTTTTCAACTAAATCGATTATTTCTTCTACCCAAATAAATTCTTTAATGGTTGCTGTTACTGTGACATGTGAACGTTGGTTATGTGCGCCATAGTCTGATATTTTTTTCGAACAAGGACAAAGACTTGTTACTGGAACAACCACTTTAACGTTTAAAGAGGTTTCTCCATCGTGTACTTCGCCGATAAAAGTTACATCATAATCTAATAAGCTTTGCACGCCTGATGCAGGTGCCGTTTTGTTTACAAAATAAGGGAACGACATTTCGATATGTCCAGACTTTGCTTCTAGAAGCTCAGCCATTTCAATGAGCATATCTTTAAAAGATTTAACAGAAATTTCACGTTCATGATTATTGAGTATATGAACAAAGCGTGACATGTGAGTACCTTTAAAATCATGCGGTAAATTCACATACATATTAAAGTTAGCAATGGTGTTTTGCTCACCTTCGCTTCGGTCTCGTACTCTTATAGGATGACGAATATCTTTAATACCGACTTTGTTTATCGGTATATGACGTGTGTCTTTGCTATTTTGCACGTCTGACATAACAACTTCGTTCATTTTAATCTTCCTCGGTATAACTGACACAGGCACGATCGGTTTCCCAAATAGTGACGTTTTTAACCGCCACCCGCGCATCATTTAACTCAATACTTAGTATTTTATAAAAATAGGCTGCAAGATTTTCTGCAGTCGGGTTTATTTTATCGAAAGGCGGAATATCATTTAAATTCCGATGATCCATTTTCTCAATAAGGGTTTTGGTAGCAGCTTTTATATCGCTGAAATCCACGCCCATACCTATTTCATTAAGTTTTCTGCAAACTACATTTACTTCTACTTTCCAGTTGTGGCCGTGTAGTCGGCTACAAGGACCATCATAGTCTCGAAGAAGATGTGCTGCGGAAAAATCCGTTAGGATTTTCATAGTGTAACAGGAAGTCATAATAATTACTTGAGTGTTTTAGTTGGGTATAGGGGCTAGGTGTATTGTTTAATCTAAAAGTTCCAGCAAAATTAAATCTCAGCAAAAATCTAAAATTGTTATGCCAAACTTAAATGTTTCTCATGCTCATGATCTTTAAAAAAGTGTTCAATCTGCGCGATTATATCAGAGCTGGAGAGATTTGCCTCGTATAATACTTCTTCTCGGCTACCGTGAGCCTGGAATTTATCCGGTAGCCCTAGGTTTAATACGGGAATATTACAATTATTGGCAAGTAAGCACTCATTCACTGCACTGCCTGCACCCCCCATCACGCAATTATCTTCAATGGTAATAATTAGTTGATGAGAGTCTGCAAGTTCTAAAATAGTGTTTTCATCGATGGGCTTAATAAAACGCATATTAGCCAAGCTGGTATTTAAAGTAGCTGCGACCTCAGTTGCCGTTTCTAATAGCGCACCGAAAGATAAAATTGCAATCGAATCGCCTGAGCGCAACATTTCAGCTTTGCCCATAGGTAATGCTGTCATTTGTTTTTCAACTTTTACGCCCATCCCTGTTCCTCGAGGGTAACGCACTGCGCAAGGGCCATTATGTTGATATCCGGTGTACAGCATTTGACGGCATTCATCTTCATTGGATGCAGCCATAACCACCATATTTGGAACACATCGTAGGTAGCTTAAGTCGAACGTACCAGCATGAGTTGAACCATCTGGGCCAACAACACCTGCACGGTCAATCGCAAACAGAACCGGTAGGTTTTGTAAGGCAACATCATGTATAAGCTGGTCATAGCCACGTTGTAAAAAGGTAGAGTATATTGCGACAACAGGGTGGACGCCTTCACAAGCAAGCCCGGCAGCAAAAGTAACAGCGTGTTGTTCTGCAATGCCAACATCAAAATATTGATTTGGAAAACGTTTTGCAAATTCTACCAGACCAGAACCTTCTCGCATTGCTGGCGTAACGGCGGCTAATTTGGGATCTTGCTCGCCCATATCACAAATCCAATCACTGAAAACCTGTGTATAGGTTGGGCCTGTTGCAGCTTTAGATTCGAGTTTGCCAGAATCAACATCAAACTTGCCTACGCCGTGGTAAGCACATGGATTCTCTTCGGCAGGCGTATAACCTTTGCCTTTTTTAGTCACAATATGAAGGAACTGAGGGCCTTTTAAATTTCGAAGATTCTTTAAGGTGCTCACCAAAGTATCGATATCATGGCCATCAATTGGGCCAATATAGTTAAAACCAAGTTCTTCAAATAAAGTGCCGGGCACAACCATTCCTTTCATATGTTCTTCGGTACGACGTGCGAGTTCCCAAACACTTGGCATTGTACTCAGTACTTTTTTACTGCCTTGCTTCATTGTTGAGTAAACTTTACTTGAAAGCACACGCGCAAAATAATTCGACATTGCACCAACATTGGGTGAAATCGACATATCATTGTCATTTAAAACAACGAGTAAATTTGCGTCTAAATCGCCAGCATGATTAAGCGCTTCAAATGCCATACCGGCCGTTAAAGCGCCATCACCAATAATGGCGGTAACATGACGTTCTTCACCCATTTGCTTCGCCGCAACGGCCATACCGAGTGCGGCACTAATTGAGGTGCTTGAATGTCCGACACCAAAGGTATCGTAAGCACTTTCTTCGCGTTTGGGGAAACCGCTTAAGCCGTCTTTTTGACGTAAACCAGGCATCTGGTCGCGCCGACCAGTAAGAATTTTATGGGGGTAGCTTTGATGGCCAACATCCCAGACTAAGCGGTCATTTGGGGTGTCAAATATGTAATGCAGAGCGACCGTTAGTTCAACGGTTCCTAGCCCAGAAGATAAATGCCCACCCGTTTCGCTGACGCTTTGGATGACACTTTCTCTAAGTTCATCAGAGACTTGGCGGAGATTTTCCGGTTTTAAAGCACGCAAATCTTGAGGATACTTAATGGTATCAAGCAAGGGTGTAGGTGTTTTAAAAGTCATTATCAGTTAACCAATTCTCAAGTAGGACAGATGGGCTATTTCAAAAGGATCATGCTTTGTTTAGCTCGTATATGCAAGCTCACTTAAGGGATATTAAGAAAAGCTTATATGGAGCAGACGGTATAAGGGTCTTAGAATTCTCGGCCAATAATGTAAGCCGATAATTCACGCAGAATTTGGGCTTTATCACCAAACATATCAAGATGGGATATCGCATCTTCGTGTAATTCTAAAGCAAGTTGCTTAGATTCAGCCAAACCTAAAATGGTAGGATACGTTGGCTTGTTTAAAGCCGCATCTGCTCCTTGAGGTTTTCCAAGCATTTCCGTTGGCGCTTCAATATCAAGAATATCATCTTGTACCTGAAAGGCGAGTCCAACGCATTTACCATAATGATCCAGTGCTTCGAGCTGAGCCTCGGTTACTTTGGGTTGGCAAAGTGCACCTAATTTAACACTGGCGCGTATGAGTGCACCGGTTTTGTGAATGTGCATATTCTCCAGTTCAGCGATATTAAGCTTTTTACCAACCGCTTCAAGATCGATAGCTTGACCGCCCGCCATACCACGCGAACCACTTGCTTCGGCAAGAATCTCTGTCATTTTTAGAACATTTTCAGCTGGAATAGATTTAGCTAAAGGTGTCAAAAGTTGAAAAGCCAAAGGCTGAAGAGCATCGCCGGCCAATATAGCCATCGCCTCACCATAACGGATATGACAAGTGGGTTGACCTCGACGAAGATCGTCATCATCCATCGCGGGTAAATCATCATGAATCAAAGAATAAGCATGAATCATTTCAACCGAACAGGCTGGGCTATCAAGTAATGTTTGATTTGCCCCAAGGCATTGGCCTACAGCATAAACTAAAACTGGCCGAATACGTTTGCCTCCTAAAAGCACCGAACTACGCATAGCTTGGTGCAGTGTAGAGGGTTGAATTTCATCCCTAGGTAAATGGTTGTCTAACGCTTGATTGACGCGCTTTTGCCAAGCCAGCATTGATTGGTTAAGAGATGATTTTTGAGGCACTATTTCAACGGACATGTTTTTTACTTGATAGATTGATTTGTTAGTAGTTTACTTTAATTAGATATCTAAATTTTAATCTTCTGTGCTTATTCTTCTGTCTTTATTCTTCGGGGAAATCTTCAAGCTCAGCTTGTTCGGATTTTTCAATTAAAATCTGAACTTTTTGTTCAGCATCTTTAAGGGCTGTTTGGCATTGACGAGTTAATTCGACACCCCGTTCAAACTGTTTTAATGAGTCTTCAAGCGACATATCGCCTTCTTCCATTACTTCAACAAGAGATTCCAGTTCGTTTAGCGCTTTTTCAAAGTCGAGTGGTTTTGTTTTCTTAGTCGTCTTTTTTGCTGTTGTTTTTGGCATTTGTGTTTTATCTACGTGTGTTTTATCAACTGGATTCTAATGTCTTTTGAATACATTCTAACCCCAGGGTGAGCTAGACGCTACGTTAGCTTAGCCACCAGAAAGGGTCAATATTGAGATGAATATATAAATTAATTATGAACATAATTTATTCAATAGTTTGTTATAACTTCTTGTATTTAATGAATTTAAGGCTTAAAACCTAAATGGGTTAATCCGTTTGGGTTAGCTGTAAATAATTGTAAGTTATTGATTTTTATCTGTAATTTATTTGTTGCGGCAAAAGTATAGTGGTATAATGCATATATAAAGTTTTTCATGGGGTCTATAAAATGAACAAAATTTTAAAAGTTAGTGCGATTGTTTTATTGGGTTACTTATTACCTTTCAATGCAAATGCAAATGTTGCTAATTGTATAGATACTAGTAATTTAGTAAATAAAGTAGGTACATCGTCTATTGATGCTTTAACTAGTACGGTTAGTAGTACTCAGTGTGGTCCTTGGGTTGGAAATGATAGTAATGCTCTATCTGGTGCTGCAGGTGGTTATGGCTATGATGGTTGGGTTCAATTAAGTAAATTTGATATTGATTCTAATACTATTACTGGAGCTATATCATTAACAGGCCAAGGTGGAACAAGTGGTACCTTTAGCTTTGATGCTCTTGCGGGTTATGCAGATGAATACTTAATCGCATTAAAATATGGCAAAATCTATACAACTTTCACATCGTACGATAATGCTACAAGATGGCTTTGGAATTCAGATGTTGATGGTGATGGTGGCTATGCTCTTTCACATCTTGCTGTTTATACAAAATATGAATCAGTACCTGAAGCCGGAGCGATCGCATTATTTGGTTTAGGTTTACTTGGAATGTTTATAGTAAGACGCCGCGTTTAGTCACTTTGTCTTTCTAATAAAGCCTCGCTTTTTAGCGAGGTTTTTTTTTATCTGTTAAATGTGTAAGAATGGGCTAAATTATAATAAAGGTCATTTAGCATTACTCAATCTAGCCCCAATGTCATTGCTCGTCCCGAGCATAATATCTCGCGTAAGGATATCTCCAAAAGCGCAGTTAAGGTCTTATACACTTTAAAAGATGCCGGCTATGAAGGGTATCTTGTGGGAGGTTGTGTCCGAGACCTCCTGTTAGGCCATCATCCAAAAGATTTTGATGTTGCTACCAACGCGACTCCTGAGCAAGTCAAAGCCTTATTTCGTAATAGCCGTATTATCGGGCGGCGCTTTCAAATTGTGCATGTTCGTTTCGGGCGTGAAATTATTGAGGTAACCACCTTTAGAGGGCCGCATGACGATGAAGATACTCAACATGTATCAGATGAAGGTATGCTGCTTCGTGATAATGTTTACGGTACCTTAGAGCAAGATGCATGGCGCCGAGACTTCACTATTAATGCTCTGTATTACACCGTAAAGGATTTTTCTATTGTTGATTTCACCAATGGTATGGAAGATTTAAAATCTAAAACTATTCGAATGATTGGTGAACCATCGGTACGTTTTCAAGAGGATCCTGTGCGGATGCTACGAGCCATTCGATTTGCTGCGAAGTTAAATTTTAAAATTCAACACGATGATGAAGTTTCAATTAAACATGCCTTGGACGAAAACATTCATTTATTAGAGGCTGTGTCTTCAGCACGGTTGTTCGATGAAGTGCTTAAATTGTTTATGAGTGGATATGCTGAGGCTGTTTACGCTCTATTAATAAAAGAAGATATATATCAACGACTTTTTGCTTTCGATAGTTTAACTGAAACTGAGTTTTATATAAATTTTGTTAAGCAAGGTTTAGCAAACACCGACCTTCGAATACAACAAGAAAAACCTATTACGCCCGCATTTTTATTTGCTGTTTTATTGTGGCCTGCTGTTGAAGTGTTAGCAAAGCAACTTCAGAAAAAAGATAATAGTTTGTATGATGCGCTTAATTATGCAGGGCAACAAATAATTGAGCAAGTAAACGAGCGCATTACCATCCCTAAACGTTTTCGATATATGATGCGAGATATATGGTCGCTTCAAGTTAGATTACCAAGTCGAATAGGGCGACGCGCTTATAAATCGCTTGAACAAAAAAGGTTTCGCGCAGGCTATGATTTTTTATTACTTCGAAGCCAAGTTAGCAATGCTCAAGTTGGAAGCAACGTAGTTAATGAATATGATATCTCTCATTCATCTGTTGAAGAATTAAATGAATTATCTCAATGGTGGACGCAGTTTCAAACTGAAAATGATGATGGTAAAAAGGTAATGATTAAAGCTTTGCCTCATACTGGCTCAAAAAGAAAACCCAAATCTAAGAAACCAGTATCTAAAAAATCGACATCTAAAAAACCAGTTGAAAATTAAGCCTGGTTATTATGTCGCATTGTGTGTATTTAGGACTTGGGAGTAATTTAGATAATCCACTTAATCAAATAATAACAGCAATTTCTGAATTAAATGATTCTGAAAAAATTGAGGTTAATGCTGTTTCCAATATCTATAAGAGTAAGCCGCTAGATATAAATACGTTAAAAGCGAATATCGAGAAGTTAGAAGATAAACAAGACGATTACATAAATGCCGTAGTCAATATTGAAACACAACTTACGCCAATAGAATTGCTCGATAAATTACAAGCGCTCGAATTGAAGCACAATAGAATAAAAGAATATCGCTGGGGACCACGTAGTTTAGATGTAGATATTTTATTGTATGATAATGTTGTTTTAGATACTGAAAGATTAACGGTTCCACATGTAGAACTTATTAATAGAAATTTTGTTTTGTATCCGTTAAACGACATTGATTCATCTTTAATCATTCCAAAATACGGAACGCTTAAAAAACTCTTGGGAAAAGTGAATAAAGAAAATTTGATATTGCTAGGATCATATCTAGAAATGAAGGATTTAGTTCGGTGAGACTCGATCACCTAAAATACATTGTTATTGATGGGCCTATTGGCGTTGGAAAAACAACGTTAGCTAAAAAGTTAGCGGCCAGCTTTGGCTCTGATCTGATTTTAGAAGGCCCTGAAGACAATCCTTTTTTAGAGCAGTTTTATAACGATCCCAAAGGCGCAGCATTTCAAACGCAATTATTTTTTTTATTTCAACGCGCAAAACAATTACAAGATGTTAATCAGGATGATATGTTTCAACCTGTTCGTATTGCTGATTATTTAATTGATAAAGATAGATTATTTGCAGAGATCACGCTGACTCCTGATGAATATAAATTATATTTACAAGTTTATGAGCATGTTACTATTAATATGCCTGTACCAGACTTAGTGATTTATTTACAAGCCCCTGTTCAAGTGCTGCAGAAGCGAATTGCTAATCGCGGACGTAATTATGAAAAAACAATTAACAATAATTACTTAAATAAACTTGGAGAAGGTTACGCTCGTTTTTTTCATGACTATAATGATTCTCCCTTGTTAATTGTAAATGCAGAAGATATGAACTTTGCTGATAATGAGAGTGATTACATGCAGTTAATTGAGCAAATTTCAAAACATCAACGCGGTCGCCAGTATTTTAACCCATTACCCTCAAATCTTTAATTCTCGAAATAATTAAAAAATGTTACTATTCGTTATATTTGAATCTTCTTATGTAATGGAGAAATAACATTAATCCACCAATAAATTTACAGGTATCAGCCGCGCTTGCTCGAATCCGTAGTATGAAACAGCAAGGTGAAAAAATTGCCATGGTAACTTCATATGATGCGAGTTTTACGACGCGTATAGAAGAAGCTGGTGCAGATGTTATTTTAGTCGGTGATTCTCTTGGTGGTGTTATTCATGGTCAGTCAACAACCCTCTCGGTCACTATGGATGATATGTTGTACCACATGCGTCATGTTGCGCATGCGCGAGAAAAAACACTTTTAATTGGTGATATGCCTTACCATAGTTATGAAGATAAAAAATCTGCTCTAACAAATGCCAAACGTTTTATGAATACTGGTGCAGACATGGTAAAGCTGGAAGGTGCCGGAAATGGAGTTGGCTCTATATCGGAATCAATAGAACATATAATCAATAATGATATTCCTGTGTGTGGTCATCTTGGTTTGTTGCCACAATCGATTGAAGAATTAGGTGGTTATAAAGTTCAAGGCCGCGAGCAAAATGCTGCCGAACAAATGCTTGCTGATGCAAAATACCTCGAATCAATTGGTGTTGATATGATTGTACTTGAATGTATTCCAACTGATTTAGGTAAAAGAATATCAAACGCTATTTCAATTCCAACAATTGGGATAGGTGCTGGTGTCGACTGTGATGGACAAGTTCTTGTTTTGTATGATCTGCTTGGAATCACTCCTGGTAAGTTGCCTAAGTTTGTTAATAATTTTTTAGCTACGGCGTCAAACAATACTGATAACAACTTAATCGTTACTGCAATTAATGATTATGTTACTGCGGTAAAAAATAATACTTTCCCAACGTCCAAGCAAAGTTACTAATCTAACCGTTTTTCTATTTAAGAGTTACATTCAACTATGAAAGTTATAAAAACCATTGAAGAAATGAATGCATGGAGTAATGCTTGTCATAAGAACGACAATACAATTTGTTTTGTTCCAACAATGGGGAATTTACATGATGGCCATTTAAGTTTAGTTGATGCGGCAAAAGAAATTGCAGAAAAGGTTGTTGTTAGCATTTATGTTAATCCAACTCAGTTCGGGGAAAATGAAGATTTAGATAAGTACCCGCGTACTGAAAAGCAAGATCTGAAGCAACTTGAAAGTAAAAATGTCGATGCTGTCTTCATGCCGATTTCTGATGAGATGTATCCCAAGGGAATAAATGGGAATACAAACATCGAATATGCTGATGTACCCGACTTAGCCGCAAAACTGGAAGGTCGAGCAAGGCCAGAGCATTTTCGTGGTGTCGCAACGATTGTAAAAAAGCTCTTTGATTGCGTCTTGCCCGATCATGCTATTTTTGGGGAGAAAGACTTCCAGCAGCTATTAATCGTTAAAGATATGGTGGTCGCTCAAAAGTTGAATGTGATTATTCATAGTGGTGCTATTGTTCGAGATAAAGATGGTTTGGCTAAAAGTTCGCGTAACCAATATCTGTCTGCGGAACATAGGAAAAAGGCCTCGATATTACATCAGACTTTAATCGCAGCACGTCGGAAAATACAAAGTGGCAATCATGATTTCTCTGAGATAGAGGCGCAATCTATTGAATTTATTAGTGAAAATGGTTTTCTTGTCGATTATTTTTCTATACTGGATGCGGATACATTGGACAAGCCAAGAGAGGTCAATCAGGTGATTTTAGTCGCTGCGAATTTAGGAAAAACACGTTTACTCGATAATATGCGGGTTGATGCCCCTAAAAAGCCATAACTTTTACTTATATAGACTAGGATTGTCGGTAATCTGCATGTTAAAATTACGTTCTATACTTAATTATATTCACTGGGTTTATCTTTAATGATAACGACAATGCTTAAAACTAAATTACATCGCGCTCGTGTGACTCATGTTGAGTTGGAATATGAGGGCTCGTGTGCAATTGATAGTCAATTATTAGAAGCATCTGGCATTCGTGAATACGAACAGATTGAAATTTATGATGTGACAAATGGTGAACGTTTTACAACGTATGCGATTACTGCAGAAGCGGGTAGCGGCATTATTTCAGTAAATGGAGCGGCAGCACATAAAGCCAGTGTAGATGATGTTGTAATAATTTGTGCTTACGTTGGTTTGGATCAAAAAGAATTAAAAACATTTAAACCTAAGCTTATTTATGTAAATGAAAACAATGAGATTACGCACACACGAAATACTATTCCTGTCCAAGTAGCTTAAATTCTAGCTGCATAAATTCAGGCCGCTTAATTTTTTTAAGCACTCAATAAAAAAGCCCTTCACTTTTATTAAGTGAAGGGCTTTTTTTTATGAGGAATATTTTAGCCTGTATTTCTCATCCCTGCAGCAATAGCATTAATTGAACGCAATAATGGATCAAGCCAAGCTTGTCGTTCGTCTTCACTCAATGTTTCATCACGGAACTTGCGTAGTAGTTTAAATTGAATGTAACTTAGTGGATCCAGATAAGGATCACGTCGATTCAATGATAACGCTAACATAGGTGTTTCTTCTAACAACTCATTAATATTTGCAATCTTTAAAACATTTTTGCAGGTGAGATAATATTCATTTGCAATAGTGTCATAAACATTTTGTGCTGTTGTTTGATTTAAGCAAAGTGATTTATATTCATTCGCTATATCCATATCACCTTTAAAAAGGGCCATCTGCGTATTGCTCAATAAAGCACGGAAGAAAGGCCAGTTCTTATACATGTCACGTAGTTGGTCTAAATTCTTGGGATCCTTTTCTAACCAATTATTTAGAGCCAGACCAATACCATACCATGCTGGCAAGGTATGACGTGATTGCGCCCAACCGAATACCCAACCAATTGCGCGAACAGAAGATTTTGAACGATCTCCTGTTTTGCGATGTGAAGGTCGAGAACCAATATTCATCAAGCCAATTTCGGCAACCGGAGTCGCTTCGTAAAAGTAATCCAGAAAACCTTCTGTATTATCAGTAAGAGTACGGTAATGCTGTTCACCTGTTGCAGCTAGTTCAGTCATAATATTGCTGTATTCAGGTTTATCTTTTAATGGTGTCGTTACTAGATGATTACTTGCTTTCAATAAACCAGTAATCCCCATCGTTAATTCATAAACCGCTGTTGCAGGGTGACTGTATTTATAAGAAAGCACTTCACCTTGCTCGGTAAATTTAATACTACCGTGTACTGTGCCATCAGGCTGAGACAGGATGGACTCATGAGTAGGGCCACCACCTCGACCAATTGTACCGCCACGACCATGGAATAAATTTAAACGTATGCCACGTTTCGTTGTTATAGCTGAAATTTGCTGTTGAGCTTGATATAAATTCCAGACTGAGGCGAGTATGCCACCATCTTTACACGAATCAGAATAACCTAACATGACTTCCTGTGTATTACCTGAGGACTTTAGTAAAGCTGTATAGACAGCGTTATCAAGTAATCTATTCATGACAGGGTCGATGTGTTTTAAATCTTCAATTGTTTCAAATAAAGGAGATACTTTAATTTGGCAGAAAGGATTGCCATCTTTATACCCGCTTAAACCAGCAATCCACGCAAGATATATAACTTCCATAATGTGGCTGGCTTCGTGTGTCATGGAGATGACATAGCTACCTAAAACATTTGGGCTAACATTCTCACGCATTTCTGAGATTACATGAAACACCTGCAAGGTTTCTGCAGACATATCTGTAAGTTTTGATATATCAACCGCCGGCGGAGTCGATGTTGAAATAAGTTCAGCTAAGGCACTGATGCGTTCATCTTCATTGAGAGCGCTATAATCAATTGAACTTGTTTGTTTTAATATTTCTAAAACGGTTTGGCTATGAATATTGGATTCCTGACGGATATCCAAGTGGCTTAAGTAAAAACCAAACGTTTCAACTAAGCGAATTAAATCTTTTAAACGACCATCAGCAACAATGCTATCACCGTGACTCATTAATGAGTCACGTATTAAGAATAAATCATTTAAAAATTCAGATTCATTTTTGTAACCATAAAAATTTTTATCGGCTTCACATTCATTTAAACCGGCTTCAATTTTATTGAGGTTTGAATTAAGTCTAAAAAACATAAACCAAAGCTTACGGCGATATGGTTCTTTATTATAACGGCTAGGTTTATCAGCAAAGGCGCCACTATAGAGTTTTTCATCCTGCTCTATACTATTATTAAATGCTTCATTAGGAGTACAAAGCTGGTTTGAGTGCGTTATAACATGGGTTAAGTCAGTGATACGGGCTAAGTACTCTTTCAGAACTTGTCTGTTTTGTAAGTAAATGGCATTTCGTGTTGTATCAGGTTTAACAAAAGGGTTACCGTCACGATCACCACCAATCCATGAACCAAATTGGAAAAAGCTTGGCACTTTTATTGTGTTATTTTCGTACTGGCGATCTAATGCATGTTCAAATTGTCGGTATACTTCAGGAATAGCATTAAATAAACATTCGCGGTAATAAAATAAACCATTTTTCACTTCATCGATAACCGTTGGTTTATCTGTTCTTACTTCATTTGATTTATAAAGTATTTGAATTTCACGTTTGAGCTGTTGAGTTATTTCATTACGATGAAACTCATCAAGGCTTTCGTTGTTCAATTTTTCGCTGACAGTAAATACACGCTGTAGTGCTTCTTGAATGGTACGGCGTTTTGACTCTGTTGGGTGAGCCGTAAAAACAGGTGTATAGGTCAGCTGGTTTAATAACTCCTGCACCTTTTCCTGAGGTAGGTCTTGTTCTTTTAATTCACAAATCGTGGTATCAAATGAGCCCTGCCATTGAATGCCTTGCTCGTTAATGAGTGTATTACGATATTTTTGCAGAAAATCTTCTTCTGCAATGTTAACTAAACTGAAATATAGACTAAAAGCACGTACTACATGCGTTACGCTAACTTGATCTAACGATTCTATTAGTTCAACGACTTCCTCACGTTGACTGGAATCTTCTTCCTGACGCAGGCTAATATGACCCTGACGTAATGTTTCAACAGCGGAAAATACTTTTTCACCTGCGTGGCTTTTTAATATATCACCTAGAATATTGCCAAAGAGTTTAACTCTTGAACGTAATGATTCATCATTAACAGTATTCGTTTTTGCGCTTGATTCAGTCAGCGAATTGGACTTTATTTCTGCGTTCATGTTTTCTCTTTTGTCTACGATTTAAATCAGTCGCGCATTATACCTAAATCAGCGCCGGAATTTGCCCGTAAAACAAGAAATTAGTTGAATTCACCTAAAAATAATTGGAATTTAAGCTAAAAGCGGTAAATTTCTAGATAATTATGAGAATCTAGGTCAATTGTGACAAATTTGGCGACTAAAAATGAAAAATCCTTGTTTTTCAAATGAATAGCAAGCATGTTACTATTTTGCCATTGTTATTGATTTCAAAGGATTTGCGAATGCCGTTATTAGATTTACCTGCTTGGAAAGCGCTATCCGAGCATTGGCAAGATGTACGTGATCTTCATATGCGTGAGTTGTTTGATGAAGATGAACAGCGTTTTGAAAAATTTTCGGTTAAATTTAATGATATTTTGCTCGATTTTTCGAAAAATCGAATTACGGAAGAAACTATCAGTTTACTCACTGATCTTGCGAGAGAGTCTGAGCTGGAAAAATGGATTGATAAAATGTTTTCAGGTGAGTTGATTAATCACACTGAAAAACGTGCTGTGTTACACACCGCACTACGCAATCGTAGTAACTCTCCAACGTTGGTTGATGGTAAGGATGTTATGCCGGAAATCAATCAAGTTCTTAATAAGATGGAACAAATAAGCGATACGATTAGAAATGGTCATTGGAAAGGTTTTAACGGCCGAAATATTATTGATGTTGTTAATTTAGGAGTAGGTGGCTCAGATTTAGGACCGGTTATGGTTACTGAGGCTCTTCGCCCTTATGGTAAATCGGGTTTACGGGTTCATTTTGTATCGAATGTTGATCCTAGCCATATTTGCGATACCTTAAGTAATTTAAATCCTGAAACCACTCTCTTTATCGTTTCATCTAAAAGTTTTACCACTCAAGATACTATTGAGAATGCAAAAACGGCGCGTGACTGGTTACTTGAAACGGCAAGAGATGAAGATGCCGTTGCAAAACATTTTATTGCGGTAGCCGCTAACACCCAAGCGGCTGTTGATTTTGGCATAGCCGAAGATAACATTTTACAGATGTGGGATTGGGTTGGGGGGCGTTACTCACTCTGGTCTTCGATTGGTTTGTCGATTGCTATTTACGTTGGAATGGACAGGTTTAAAGCTTTACTCGAAGGTGCTTTTGAGATGGATGAACATTTCAGAACAACACCACTCGAACAAAATCTCCCAGTTATTTTGGCATTATTGGGTGTTTGGTATAACAATTTTTTTGATGCTGACTCTTATGCCGTTCTTCCATATGATCAACATTTGCATCGTTTCCCTGCCTTTTTACAACAGGTTGATATGGAAAGTAACGGCAAAAGCGTTACCCGTACCGGTAAACAGGTTGATTATTCAACCGGTCCGATTGTATGGGGTGAATTAGGTATTACGGGGCAACATGCGTTTTATCAATCCTTGCACCAGGGAACCAAGCTAGTACCAACCGATTTTATGGTACCCATTGAAAGTTTAAATCCTGTTGGTCAACATCATACGATATTGCTTTCTAATTTTTTTGCTCAAACACAAGCCCTCACTCGAGGACGTTCTGAAGATGAAGCAAGAGAAGAATTAAAAAGCGAAGGTCTTAGTAATGACGAAATTGAGAAACTAGCTCCTTACAAAGTATTTAAAGGAAATAAGCCTAGTAATACAATTTTATTTAGAGCTTTAACGCCGCGTACTCTCGGTTCTATTATTGCAATGTATGAACATAAAATTTTTGTGCAGGGAGTTATTTGGGAAATTAATTCGTTTGACCAGTGGGGAGTTGAGCTAGGTAAACAACTTGCAGATACCATCTTTAAACAACTCAGTGCGAGAAAACCTGTCGACAATCACGATGTTTCTACTAATGGTTTAATTAATTATTATATGAAGATGTCGGGTGGATAAATTTTTTAAAAGATAAAACAGAATAATATTCATCTGGAGTATTTGCTAATCAACCAATAAAGGTCGTTCTAGAATGACTATACAAATAAATAAAATTGTCGTTAATTTTATCCTTATATTTTCATTTGGTTTATCCTTGCCTTGCTCTGCGGAAACGATTAATGCCGCGGCTATTATAAAAGCCGCTATGGATCAGTGGCGTGGTACCACTTCACACTCAACGATGTCGATGACCATCCACCGTCCGGATTGGGAGCGTACCATGATCATGGATGCGTGGACGGCGGGCGAAAAAAAGTCATTAGTGCGTGTACTCGAACCCAAAAAAGATGCCGGCAATGGTAGCTTATTAATTGATAACAATATGTGGAGCTTTTCACCGAAGGTAAACCGGGTGATCAAGATTCCATCGAGCATGATGAATCAATCGTGGATGGGGTCTGACTTTTCCAACAAAGATGTTGCGCGTTCAGCTGACATTATTAATCAGTACATTCACACATTGATCAAGACTGATTCCATTGAAGGTCACAAAGTTTATACAATCCAGTCTATTCCAAAAGAAGATGCCCCCATCGTTTGGGGTAAAGAAGTCTTACGCATTCGCGATGACTTCGTGATGTTGGAACATACTTTTTACGATCAAGATATGAAGGAGATAAAACGTATGCTCACTTCTAAAATTGGGATGATGGGTGGTCGCATGGTAGCGATGCAACAACGTATGGCCAAACTTGAAACTCAAAATGAATACACAGAAATAAAAATACTAACGGCTAAGTTTGATATTAAGATTCAAGACAGCATTTTCACCCTGTCTAATTTACGCAATCCAAGGTTTTAACGAATGAGCATCGTACTTCGTCTCGCATGGCGTAATCTTTGGCGTAACCGTCGGCGTACTTGGCTTACGGCTGGAGCCATTGCTTTCTCGACGATACTCTTAGTTGGTTGGGTACCTATTCAGTTTGGTGCCTATGACATCATGATTAACGCAACACTACGTGTGTTTCCCGGTCATGCACAAATACAACGTCCGGGATATCAGGACAAACAAAAAATACGCAACACAATTAATAATGCTGAGTCGTTGGCCACGTCACTGCGTGGTAGCAACCCTTTATATACAGGTATTTCTGTACGCGCACAGGGTTTTGTTCTACTTTCTTCCGGTACTCGCAGTTATGGTGCGCAGGTGGTTGGCGTTGAACCAAAACATGAAGGGGGTACATCCAGTATCCCCGGTCAGGTTAAGGAAGGTCGTTACCTCTCATCGATTGATGCACAAGAAATTGTGATTGGCCGCGCGCTGGCGCGTAATCTCAAACTTAAAGTAGGGGACGAAGTAACATTGTTAGGAGGCGGTAAAGACGGTTCCGTAGCCGCAGCTATTTTACCCGTGGTCGGTATTTTTAAATCCGGTTCAAATGATCTTGATCGTTTCTTTTCGGAAATACCATTACATACTTTCCAGAATATTTTTAGCATGGGGTCGTCGGCACATACCATTGTCATCGTCGGCAAGTCTGTCGATGAACAAACAAAATTAATTTCTGCACTTAATAATGCCATTAGTGATCGTAGCGATGTTATTGTGCTTGGCTGGGAGGCGTTAATACCGGGGATGAAAGAAGCCATCAAGATTGATAAAGTTTCGGGTTTTATTTTTCTTGGTATTCTTATCGCCATCGTCATCTTCAGCATTTTGAACACCTTTTTAATGTCGATACTGGAACGCACGCGCGAATTTGGTCTTATGTTGGCACTCGGTTCGCGTCCTAAACGCATCGCTGGATTAATGATGTTGGAATCAGCGCTGCTAACAATGATTGGTCTGGTTATTGGTTTCGTTATCGGTACAGCCTTGGTGTACTGGGCACATGTTGAAGGAATGCACTATCCGGGTGTGGAAGAACTTGCCGAGCAATTTAATTTACCGGACATGTCGCGAATCTATCCGCAAATGAAAATATTCAATTTCCTCTTGGGTCCAATAACAATTTTTGTTGCAACCAACATTGCAGCCTGGATTCCGATCCTACGCATTCGTAAACTTGAACCTGTAGAGGCGATGCGCACCATATGAAAGGACAAAGCTTATCGCTACTTACCACATTGGGATGGCGTAATCTCTGGCGTCATCCACGGCGCACTTTCGTTATTTTGTTCGCCATCATTCTTGGTGTCTGGTTTATGATCATCAGCGCAGGCATGATGATAGGGATTGTGGAGCAACAATTAAAAGACACCATTTTTAATCTGACAGGCCATGCTCAGATCCATCATAAAAAATTTCGTGACGATCCCGCCATTGAACATTCCATGTCGGCACCCAGCAAAGAATTACTCGCAGTATTAAATAGTAACGAAGTAAAAAAATGGAGTTCTCGAATTCGTTTGCCGGCCGTTGTGACAAGTGAAAGGGAATCACGCGGTGTAACATTACTAGGTATCGATCCCGCTCGCGAACAAGGGCTTTCTTTTATTGGCAAGCCTGTTGTTGCTGGTCGTGCGCTTGAATCCATTGATGATAAGGGGATTATCATCGGACGTCGTATGGCCGAGAAACTTGAAACAAGAATAGGAAAACGCATTGTTCTTATGATGCAAGACAAAAATAACGAGGTAGCCGATCGTGGTTTTCGTATAGTTGGACTTTATCAAGCGGAATTGGAAGCCACTGAACTTGCATACGTGTTTGTTGGACTAAAGACAGCACAAAAACTTCTCGATATTGGCAATGAACTTTCTGAAATTTCGTTGTTGACTGACTCGCGGAAAGATCTCGAATCACTAGTAACAAGTTTACGAGTTGCAGCCCCTGATTTGGAATCTATGTCATGGCAGGAACTTGAACCATTGGTTGTTCTCACAATGGAATTTTATGAGGCCTTTATGATTTATTGGTATTTTATTATTTTTGCCGCAATGGGAATTGGTCTCACTAATACTATGCTTATGGCGGTGTTCGAACGCACGCGAGAAATTGGTTTGTTTCAAGCGCTTGGAATGCGTCCGAGTTATATTGTTGGACAGGTCTTAATGGAAACATTGATCTTGCTGATAATAGGTGTCGCCCTTGGTAATTTACTCGGCTGGTTTACGACCGATGTCATTCTGGCAAATGGAATTGATCTTTCTGCCTTCGCCAAAGGTACAGAGCAATTTAATATGTCTAGCACTATGATGCTAACTTTAAGAACTAACGACCTGATGCAAATAAATATTCTCGTAATTTTATTGGGACTGTTGGCCAGTTTATATCCCGCTATAAAAGCAGCTCGTTATATTCCCGTTGAAGCTATTACAAGGACCTGAATATGTCTACGGTTACACTTAATAAAGTTTGTAAAATCTTTGGTGAAGGAGAGCTCGCTGTTTTTGCGCTACGCGATGTTGATCTGGAAATTAATGCAGGCGATTTTGTTTGTCTATCAGGGCCATCCGGCTCAGGTAAAACGACATTGTTGAATATGATTGGTGGTCTTGACCGGGCAAGCAGTGGAGAAATAACCGTAAATGATCAACGTGTTGATAAACTCAACAAAGGCGACCTTGCCGAGATGCGTCTGCGTAATATTGGTTTTGTTTTTCAGGCTTACAATTTGATTCCGGTCCTTTCTGCGCGTGAAAATGTTGAGTTTGTCATGCAACTACAAGGTATTGCTACCGAAGTACGACACCAAAAAGCGATTGATATTTTAAAAGAAGTTGGATTAAGTGGACTTGAAGATCGAAGTCCATCGGAGCTTTCAGGTGGGCAACAACAGCGTGTTGCAGTGGCGCGCGCATTAGTTTCTGAACCTGCACTTATACTGGCAGATGAACCAACCGCTAATCTGGATTCGGTAACCGCTGAGAATTTAATGGATCTATTACGTTCCCTCAATGATGAGCATGGCATTACCTTTGTAATCTCCACGCATGATAAGTTAGTTATGAGCCATGCTCGCCGACTTCTAAAAATGCATGACGGCAAGATAGTTGATGACATACAACAACGATAGATCAGTAAATTATTTCTACTGTTGGTTAGTCTTACTATTTCTATTCTTAATAGTGAACGTTTCCATAGCACAGGCTCAAGACTGGAATATTGGTGGACACTTAAAATATTATATATCTCACTCGCAATATAACGATGACAATATTTTTTCGCAAGCAGGTACCTCATCGCCTACCGATCAAAGCATCAATCTGCGACTGACCGCAAAGAAAAGATGGGAATCACATTGGGATACCAATATCCATTATGAACTTGGAGCTTATAACAGTGACTCGATTAAAGCCGCACGTAACTTTGGCGTGCAACTAACGTTATCAGGTTTGGGGATGCCGACTGATGATGCACGTTTATTTGATCTGACTGATGAGCTTGTCGACAAAGGTAAAAAGATTGCCTTTCACCGACTCGATCGTGCATCTATTGGTTACACTGAAACAAATCACGTGGTTCGTTTTGGACGTCAAGCGGTAAGTTGGGGTAATGGCATGGTGTTTCAACCCATGGATATTTTCAATCCATTCTCACCAACAGCAATTGATAAAGAATACAAAACCGGTGACGACATGTTCTATATGCAGAACTTGTTTGCTTCCGGGGACGATCTTCAAACCGTGCTTATACCAAGACGTAAAATAAGCACCGGCAAACTAGAAATAGATGAATCATCACTGGCGTTAAAGTATCACACCATCAAAGGTGACATCGATATAGATATTCTTGCCGCCCGACATTTTGATGATGATTTGTTAGGTTTTGGTTTTTCAGCAAACTGGCAGGGTGCAGTGCTACGAGGTGATTTACTTAACGCCTGGGATTCAGGTAGTTCAACGTTGTCAGGCATCATCGGGATTAATTATGGTTGGGTTTGGAGTGCACATAATTTTACTGGCTTTCTTGAATACTATCGTAATGGTTACGGCATTGACGATGGTAATTACAGTACTACTGCGCTAGCCAACAACCCTTCACTTGTAAGTCGAGTGGCTCGCGGAGAAATTTTTACACTGGCTAAGGACTATCTAACTGCGGGACTTAGTGTGGAGTTAACACCACGTTGGATATTTAACCCGCTGCTTATAAATAATTTGAACGATGGAAGTTGGCTAATGCAGTGGGCAGCTACTTTTGATTGGAAACAAAACCTGATAGTGCAACTTGGTGCGAATCTACCCTTGGGTAACAAGGGCGATGAATACGGAGGTATTCCGAGTAGCACAGCGGGTGTATACATTGGTGGCGGTCGTTCTATCTACACGCAACTGAGTTATTACTTTTAAGTCTCTATAATTGACCACTACCCTGAATAAATCTAATTCTTTGCTGTTAAAGCTCGGTTAATCATATTGTCTAAGTTTCTATTGGTATTAATGTAGATAATCTTTATCTCAGGGTGTTGGTTTTTATAAATACGAAAGATTTGATCTGCAAAAGCCTGACCAATCGTTTCTACCCCTATGAAATCAAAAAGAATATTTGTAAACTTATCAAGTCCAGCTAGGACGCGTTTGGCTTGAGAGCGAGAAACCAACTTTCCATCACCATTTTGGGCTAGTTTTACAGGTACAACGGTTTGGTTGAAGCCATAGTCATCCTCTTCAGATGCGTAATCATCAAAAATTTCCGTAATATTATGCAGGGAATGGTTGTTTATTTCCATGAAAACGGCAGTGCCGTTAACGCGACTAGTATTTTCCATTATCCAATCGTGTACGCTGTCACTACCATGTGAAAAGTGGATACTGTCTGAAAGAATCATGAAGTTGTCGAAGGCGCGAGAGCTAAAAAAGATTCCTTCCCCTGAGTGATTATCTGGATCTGTTGTGAATTTCCCTTTTGCAAGTTCAAGCACAGCGTGTCGTTGATCTGTTAAAGATAATGCTTTTTGTATTTTCCTAAAGATTCCTTCACCATGATCAGCAATTAGAATTTTGAAGCCAGCCGCAGTCTTATCAACGAATACTTTGACTGTCGGTGAACCTGAATGGTCAATCACGTTATTAAACATCTCGGTAAAGCCGTAGTCCCAAATATCTTTAATGTTTTCAGGTAGATCTCCTAATAATGGGGCTATATCTCTATACCATACATCCCCTTCATTTAGTTGCTCATTTACAGCATATTCTTTCTCTAGAAGATTTTGTGAGGTAAGTTTATAAGATTTATTACGAGTGACGCCTTCGGAAAGAATATGCCCTTTTTCAACTAAACGTTTTAGGTGTCTGTTAGAAGCTTGCCTGCTTAAACCAAACTGATTAGCTACCAAAGAAGCGATATCATTGGGATGTTGTGATACGTTATCAAAGATGAAGTTGGTTATTTCCAGTGTTTTTTTATGAATAGCCACTTTTATAGTCTCTTATTGTCAATAAAAATATGGTCTATTGTCAACTAAAACTATATTCTTTGTCAATAAAACAATGATTTATTGTCAATAATTATTCTATTTTTTAGAAAATAACTCTAACTTATTGATATTCTAAACAGTGAAATATGGCGCCAGAGTTAATTAATTGAGGTTGTGTTATGTTTATTTTTACATTTAATCGACCATAAAAAACAGGCTAACTAAAGGTTTGACCTAGATTATTATTGAGTAATTCGAGTGATAAATGAATAGTTTTTTAGAGGGCAATGGAAAGGCAGAACTAGCACAGGTTTGTTTGTGCTAGTAAATATAGATGTTCAAAATAAAGAAATTAAAGGTAGAGCCTCTATTTAATGAATTTATGGCTAGACACTTAAAAGCTGATGATTCAGGCAATGATTAGGAATCTACAAATGCAACAATTTAGTTTAGTGAACAAATATCAAAAATAACTACTGATGGTTTTCAAGAGTATTTGGTTTTAGAAAGTGAAACTAATAGCTTGAAGTTATCTGCAAGTAATGAAGTAGCTATGTTATTAGATGAGCTAAAGACATTACAGCATGAAACATTTAGTTTTTCTTCTGAATTTATGTCGAAAATGGTTGATATCATGATGAATAACGATCAAGAGCTATCAAATTCATACACTGCTAAACTTCAAGTTCTTGGAAATAAATCAAAAGAAAAGTCCGAGCAGCTTAGAAAAGAAATGAGAAGAGATCTTGAAAAGATTTAAGCGTAATAATATATAGCGTTATTGGAATAGGAATATAAAAATGGTAGCGATGGTCGGAGTCGAACCGACACTCCCGAAGGAATTGGATTTTGAATCCAACGTGTATACCAATTTCACCACACCGCCATAAAAGAACTGCATCTTACAGTTAGGTATTACAACTTACAACTGAGCATCACTATACTAGTAAATATTGTAACTTTAGATGCATTATTGTTCATTAAAATATAACAATATCAAGTTATTAGCGTAAGCATAAAGCTTTTTGAATCCGGCGCGTCTACCAGTTCCGCCACCGAGCCAACAAGCTGAGCATTATATGTAAAGAAGGCATGCTTTGTAAAAGTAAATTCTGTAATATCTGCATTCTTGTACTTAATATTGTAGCTTTAGCGTGACAACTCAACAAAACCCTCCTAATAAACAATGGCAACGCACCGATTTTCAATTTGATTTGCCCGCAGATCTCATTGCTCAGCAACCTATGAGCGATCGTGAAGCCAGTAGATTGTTAATTGTGTCGCCGCAAGATTCATCTGTTGAAGATAAAAACTTTGTAGATTTTATAGATTATCTGAATCCTGGTGATTTATTGGTTATGAACGATACGCGAGTTATTCCTGCGCGTTTATTGGGTCGTAAAGATACAGGTGGTAAGGTTGAAGTTTTGGTTGAGCGTGTTTTAGATGATAAAACCGTTCTTGCGCATGTTCGTTCAAGTAAATCACCTAAAGCAGGTTATGAACTTATATTAGAAGAGTCTCTTTATGTCACCGTGCTAGGACGTGAAGATGATTTGTTTAAACTTGAGTTTAGATTATCTGATGATGAAACGGTTTTTACGTTATTAGATAAATTTGGTCATATTCCTTTACCGCCCTATATAGAGCGTCAAGACAACCTGGATGATCGTGAACGCTATCAAACCGTTTATGCAAAAAATCCTGGTGCAGCAGCAGCGCCAACAGCTGGCCTTCACTTTACGACGGATATCTTAGATAAAATTCTAGCCAAAGGTATTTCAGTTGCAACGGTAACTTTGCACGTTGGTGCCGGAACATTTCAGCCTGTTCGAGTGGATAAACTCAAAGATCATAAAATGCATTCAGAATGGATATCTCTGGATGAATCGGTTGTAAAACAAATTAACGAAACTAAAAAAAGCGGCGGTAGGGTTGTTGCCATTGGCACTACCTCGGTGCGTTGCTTGGAATCAGCTTATGCAAAGCATGGAGAGTTAAGAGCCTATACTGGTGAAACCGATATTTTTATTACGCCCGGTGTTAAGTTTAATGTTGTTGATGCCTTACTCACGAATTTTCATTTGTCGGAGTCGACTTTAATTATGCTTGTGAGTGCCTTTGCTGGTTATGAAAATACAATGGCCGCATACAATCATGCGATAGCGCAAAAATACCGTTTTTTTAGTTATGGTGATGCAATGTTTATTACCAATAAACACGTATAATCTTCTTTTTTACAATAATTCCTACTTAAGAGTTCTTAATAGTGAAATTTAATCTACTCAAAACGGACGGCGCTGCTCGTCGTGCTCAATTACAATTTAAACGTGGCACTATCGAAACGCCTGTTTTTATGCCCGTAGGGACTTACGGCACAGTAAAAGCGATGACGCCGGATGAACTTGAATCCATTGGTGCTGAGATTATTTTAGGCAACACCTTCCACCTAATGTTACGTCCTGGAACGGACGTGATTGAAGCGCATGGCGATCTCCATGACTTTATGAATTGGGATAAACCCATACTGACCGATTCTGGTGGATTTCAGGTTTGGAGCTTGGGTGCGGGTAGTGAAAAGCGTGAGCTTGAAGCGGCATCTTCTAATAAGTCAGCGGCCAAATCAGATAAATTCCAGTCTGATAAATCCCGGCCAGCTGAATCTAAGCCAGCTAAAAGCAAAATGAAGCCAGCCAAAATTACCGAAGAAGGGGTGCATTTTCAGTCTCCGGTGGATGGCAGCAAGATCTTTATGGGGCCGGAGGAATCCATGCAAATTCAGCATTCCTTGGGTTCTGATATCGTAATGATATTTGATGAATGTACACCGTACCCTGCAACGGAAGAACAAGCTCGACATTCAATGGAATTGTCTCTTCGCTGGGCTGAACGCAGCAAAACTGAATTTGATAGATTGGTGGCAACTGGATCTGCGCGTAATGAATCACTATTTGGTATTGTTCAAGGCGGAATGTATTCCAATTTACGAGAACAATCGATTGAGGGACTAAAAAATATTGGTTTTGATGGTTACGCGATTGGCGGATTATCTGTGGGTGAGCCAAAAGACGAAATGATGCATACCCTCGATAATTTAACCCATTTGATGCCTGACGATGCTCCACGTTATTTAATGGGCGTTGGAACACCTGAAGATTTAGTGGAATCCGTTCGACGTGGTGTGGATATGTTTGATTGCGTTATGCCAACGAGAAATGCTCGAAATGGTTATTTATTCACCAGTACAGGGATGGTCAGAATCCGAAATAGCAAATTCCAGATGGATACCAAGCCTTTAGATGCCGAATGTAGCTGTTATACCTGCCAAAACTATAGTCGTGCTTATTTACGCCATTTAGACAAAACAGGTGAAATTCTAGGGGCGCGTTTAAATACAATCCATAATCTCCATTATTATGTGCATTTAATGGCCGATATGCGCAAGGCATTGGAAAATGAAACATTTAATGAATTTCTTACTGAATTTTATGCAAAAAGACAAAAAAGTGTCCCGGCTATGGCATAATGCAGCGCATAAATCTTCCTCGTTAGTATTTTGTAGGTCGTGAATTTACTAGCGAAATCATAATTTTAAAATAAGGTGAAACCATGAGTTTTTTCATTTCAGAAGCATTAGCAGAAGGCACACAAGCAGCAGGTCAACCAGGTGGTGAGCAATTTATTCTATTGATTGGTATGGTTGTATTATTTTATTTCATATTGATTCGTCCTCAGCAAAAACGCGCCAAAGAACATAAAAAAATGGTTGCGGAAATAGGCAAGGGTGATGAGGTGGTTACCAATGGTGGTGTACTTGGTAAAGTTACGCAAGTTGGCGAACAATATTTAACACTAGAAATCGCAGATAACGTTGAAATTAAAATTCAAATACATGCTGTTGGAACGGTATTGCCAAAAGGTTCTATTAAGGCTGCTAAAAAAGATTAAGGTTAGCTCCTCTATATTAACAAGATTAATAAAAATTAAGGGAACATCGGATACACGCCATGTCTTTACATGTATGACGTGTATTTTGAGTAAGTCATATCATGATAAATAAATACGCGCTTTGGAAAAACGTTTTAATCATATTGGTAGTGTTAGTAGGAGCCCTCTACGCCTTGCCAAATATTTACGGCAGCGATCCAGCCATTCAAATTACGGCAACACGATCTGCAGTCGTTGATCAAACTTTAATTGATCGCGTTAAGACAGAATTAACCAATTCAAAATTAGACTATGACAGCGTAAAAATTGATGATGATATTTTGGTTATTCGTTTTAAAAATGTAGAAAACCAATTAAAAGCGAATGACTTATTACGAGAATCTTTAGGTGACACATATTCAGTCGCGCAAAATTTAATTACGGCTTCACCTGAATGGTTACAAACTATTAGTGCATCACCAATGTATTTAGGTTTGGATTTACGTGGTGGCTTACACTTCTTAATGGAAGTGGATATGGACACTGTTATTAATCAAGCGAATGAAACTTTTACGGGTGATGTTCGTCGTGTATTAAGAAAAGATAAAATTCGCTACCTCACAGTTAAACAAATTAAAGATACGATTGAAGTTAAGTTTAAAGACAGTGAAACGCGCGAAAAAGCATTACTTCCTATTCGTAAGCAAATAGAAGAGTTAGCTGCTGAAACTGAAGATCGTGACGATGCATTTTATTTAACACTTCGTATGACTAAAGTTGCTCTTATTGAACGCAAGAAAGCAGCCCTTAAGAAAAATATTACAACGCTACGTAATCGTGTAAATGAATTTGGAGTTTCGGAACCTGTTATTCAACAACAGGGTGATGATCGAATTGTATTACAACTACCAGGCGTGCAATGTAGTTCATGTGTTAAGAAAACATTAAGTGCCGTAGCATCATTAGAATTTAGATTAGTCGATTGGAAAAATAGCGTTGAAGATGCCATTAATGGTCGTCCACCCATTGGTTCTCGTTTATACCAAGATAGACACGGTCAGCCGTACTTGTTGAAAAAACGCGTTATCATGAATGGTGAACATATCTCAAGCGCAGCGTCAGGCTTAGATCAAGAATCTGCTTCCGCCGCAGTGTTTATCAATACAAATGGTGTCGGCTCAAAACGTTTATCAAATGTTACTCGAAAAAACATTGGTAAACCGATGGCCGTTGTATTTATCGAACAAAAACCGGTTGTGCGTGAAGTTGATGGTAAAGAAGTTGTTACCTATAAGAAGACTGAAGAAGTGATTAACGTTGCAACGATACAAGATGTATTAAGCCGCCGCTTTCAAATTACCGGTTTAGATAATCCTAAAGAAGCTCAAGAACTTGCGTTGTTAATTCGTGCCGGTGCTCTCGTTGCTCCCATTCGAATTATAGAAGAGCGAACTATTGGGCCAAGCTTAGGAAAAGACAATATCAGTAAAGGTACCTTGTCGGTTGTTATCGGTATGGTTCTCGTTATTGTTTTCATGGCTGTTTGGTACAAAGGTTTTGGTTTAGTGGCAAACGTCGCTTTGTCATTTAACTTGGTTTTAATTGTCGCTATTTTGTCTTTATTACAAGCAACGCTCACATTGCCTGGTATCGCTGGTATTGTATTAACTGTGGGTATGGCGGTAGATGCTAACGTTCTTATTTTCGAACGTATACGCGAAGAACTTAGAGTCGGTAACAGTCCGCAAGCGAGTATTCACGCAGGTTATGAAAAAGCTCTATCAACCATTGCCGATGCTAATATCACTACTTTAATTGCCGCTATCGTTTTATTTGTATTCGGTACAGGCGCAATTAAAGGTTTCGCGATTACATTATCAATTGGTATTTTGACTTCAATGTTCACTGCGATTATGGGTACACGTGCGATTATTAATTTATTCGTAAGCGGTAAAACAATTAAAACACTATCAATATAGAAAATAATTTCTGAAGGTTTAAATAAGAATTATGCAACTTTTTAAAAAGACCACAACATTTGATTTTATGGCTAAACGCAAGCTTGCGATGGCATTTTCTTTGTTATTAGTTTTCGGTTCATTTTATTCATTAATTGATAAAGGCTTAAGCTTTGGTTTAGACTTTACCGGTGGAACATTGTTAGAAGTTAATTATCCGAAGTCAGTTGATTTAGAAAATGTACGAGCAACATTAAGTGACGCGGGCTATCCCGATGCTAATGTTTTACATTATGGCACTGCTCGTGATGTTCAAATTCGAATTGCTCCTCCAAAAAAATCAAGTGTAGACAAGAAAGTTGACGAAGGTACAGAATCTATTAGTGATAAGGTATTAATCGCCTTATCGAAAAAAGATGCCGATGTTGAAATGCGTCGTCAAGAATTTGTTGGTCCACAAGTTGGCGATGAATTACGAGATGATGGTGGTCTCGCAATGATATACGCACTAGGAGCCATTTTAATTTATGTTATTTTACGTTTCCAATGGCGTTTTGCTTTTGGAGCAATTTTTGCGTTAATTCATGATGTTGTCATTACCTTAGGCATTTTCTCATTCTTCCAGTTTGATTTTGATTTAACCGTCTTGGCCGCCGTGCTGGCGATTATTGGTTACTCGCTAAATGATACAATCGTGGTGTTTGATCGTATTCGAGAAAATTTCCGTAAGCTTCGTAAAGAGACGCCAAACTCGGTTGTGAACATTGCTTTAAATCAAACATTATCACGTACCTTAATGACATCGGTTACAACTTTATTAGTTGTTGCCGCGATGTTCGCTTTAGGTGGAGAAATGATTCATGCTTTCTCAATTGCATTGCTAATCGGTATCGTAGTGGGAACATACTCATCCGTTTATGTTGCGAGTTCAGCAATACTTGCTTTGAATGTTACGCATGAGGACTTAATACAAGTAGAGAAAGAAGGCGCAGACCAAGAAAGTTATGAGTAGGCGAATAGCGAGAGCTTAGATAACTGCGTTATAAATTAGCTCAGAATGCTCATTTACTACGTGTAAATTCCGCTTCCTCGCTAATTTATGCCTTGTTCTCTAAACTCTCGCTATCCGCGTGTAAGTGCTTTATTAAAATACTTATTTAAGCTCGGGTTAACTTGCTAGAAAAACATCAAAAAGAAAGATAAGTGTCAGTATGATAAGAAACTGACACTAAATAACTGCCAGTAAGAATAAAAACTGGCACTAAATAAAAAAGGCGCTGTAATAATACAGCGCCTTTTTTTGTAATTATCTTTTAGTTATAAGTATTTATTCACTTCATCCAATGGATCAGTTTCACTTGTTTTTGATGAAACAATACTACAAATGCTGCTAGCTTTACCCTCACATTGAGAGCCATCTAAATCAGCATTTACGCCTTTAATAACCGTTTCTGCCCAAGTAACGGCAATGGCCCATAGAATGATGCCGAGTGCGAGTGTTCCCCAGCTAAACCCGTCTAAACCTGCGGGGCCACCAAAGAAAGCATAGATAAGGCTGCCAATACTGGCTAACCAAAATACAAAAATTGGAGCAACACAACAGCTCGCGCAACCATATTGGCAAACGGCGAGTGGTGGAGTAAATATGGCTAAGATTTTGCGCTGCATGTAATCCTCTACGACTTTTAATAATTATATACCTATTGTTATCACGGTTGTTCTAACAGGTCAATAATAGTGCGTCGTAGAATATTTAATGGTGCTATAAGTTATTTCAAGTGGATTTTTAGTTGTTTTTAATCAAGCGCTTAGAGGAGGGTTTTGTTTTTCTTCGCGTTCCAGTAAAAAGCTTACAACATCTTTACTACGATGGAGAATAGGAGGATTAGAAACCGAGTATATATTTGTAACTTGTGTCGTTATGTTTTTGACATTATTTTCAGGCAGCTCTACAGATAGAATCTGCACTGATTCGATGGATGATTGGTACTGAATATAATTGGCACCGTCTTCAATGTTATCTAAAACATCGCGCATAATCATCTCTAGCGCTTTAGATCCACGTTGTACGGTTAATTTACATTTACGCATAGTGCTACTTAAAACTTCCATCAATTGTTGTGTTCGTAAACAAATTTCTTGAATTACGCTATGGCTTATACATAGGTTTCAAGACTCTTAGCGTACGCAACTGTGGAATCTGAAGGGTAAGAATGAAATTATTTATGGATAAATTAAGACACCTATGGTGTTGAAAACCATAGGTGAATTTACAATTAAAACAATAAGTTATACTATTTTAAAAGTATTTTTTATAAACTTTGAGGGACGTGTTTTTTTATTTTTTGTAGTATTTCTTTGAAGACTTTTGGGTTGCCACAAACGATGCTTCCACGGTCAAGATAATTAGGTTCTCCACGCAAACCACCGACCATTCCGCCTGCTTCTTCAATCAAGATTACACCGGCAGCAATATCCCAGATATTGAGATTAAATTCCCAAAAGCCATCTAGACGACCTGCTGCAACAAAAGCTAAATCAAGGGCTGCTGAGCCAGCTCGACGAATTCCTGCCGTGCCCGGTATGAGATCTTTCATCATCCCGAAGTAGCTATCTAAATGGTCATATTGGTCTTTTGTGTAAGGGATCCCCGTTCCTAATAACGCGCCTTCAAGATTGCGACGATCAGTCACGCGTATGCGTTTACCGTTTAATTGCGCACCATTACCACGGGCGGCTGAAAAAAGTTCCTGACTAAGAGGGTCATATACAACGCCGACTTCAAGTCTGCCTTTTACGCGAAGAGCGATAGAAACGGCAAAATGAGGAATACCATAAAGAAAATTGGTTGTGCCATCGAGAGGATCAATTATCCATTCGTAATCACTGCCAACTTGTTTGCCGCTTTCTTCGGCAAGAAAGCTATGATCAGGATAGGCTTTTTTAATCGTATTAATTATTTCTTCTTCAGCTTTGAGGTCAACTTCGCTAACAAAATCATTCTCAGCTTTTGACTTAATTTTGAGTTGGTCGATGCGATCTACAGAGCGAGCAATTATATCACCCGCATTACGTGCGGCGCGAATGGCGATGTTTAGCATAGGGTGCTGCTGCATAGATAGACCTTTAGTATGAGAGAGTCATTCGAAACGTGGTTTTTATACCAGAACAGCCCGTAATTGTAACATTTTTTTTAGGAGAAACGACTATTTTATGATTTCGAGCTTACTTGTATGTTTAGCGCGGCAGCTTAAGCTTTCTGAGGTATAATGTGCTTTTTTATGAATTGAATAAGATCGATGACAGTTAAAATTGATAATGTACGTATTGTAATGGTTGAAACCAGTCACCCTGGAAATATAGGGGCAACTGCAAGGGCGATGAAAAACATGACGCTCTCAGATCTTGCATTGGTTTCGCCGCAGGAACACCCAGGCGGTGAAGGTAAGGCTCGTGCTCGCGCATCGGGTGCAACGGATATTTTATATGGCGCTGTTAAATACGATTCTCTGGCAGATGCCATTGCCGATTGTGATCTTGTTATTGGTGCCAGTGCTCGCTTGCGTTCGGTTACCTGGCCAGAGCTTAATCCACGTGAAATGGCCGAGAAAATCTTTGCCGTTGGTGATCAAACGAATACGAAGCATGAACGCTCTCTAACCTTTGAAAAAACCGCAATTGTCTTTGGTCGTGAAGATGCTGGCTTAACCAATGAAGAAATGGATTTATGTCAATTTTTAGTCCATATACCCGCTAATGCAGAATATTCCTCATTAAATATTGCCGCGGCTGTTCAAGTCCTCTGTTATGAGTTGCACATGACGGCACTTTTAAATGAAGGCTCAATTGCAAAAGCAGAAAATGAGCATCCAATGGCAACGTCTCAGGAAATTGAATATTTCTACGAACATCTTGAGCAAACTCTGGTTGATGTGAATTTTTTAAATCGTTCGAATCCAATGCAATTGATGCGACGATTACGAAAATTATTTAATCGTTGTGGCATGGATAAAATAGAAGTAAGCATTCTACGTGGTATATTAACGGCGATTTCAAGAGGCTTTCCTAAAAGCGAATAGAACTTATGTTTAATTTAATCAAACAAGATATTAAATGCGTTTTTGAACGCGATCCTGCAGCGCGCAATATAATTGAAGTGGTTACTTCTTATTCTGGCGTGCATGCGATGATTTTTCACCGCATTAATCATCAACTCTGGAAATGGGGGCTAAAGCTACCTTCGCGTTTTTTTGCTCACATAGCCCGTTGGTTAACCGGTGTAGAAATTCATCCTGGTGCAGAAATTGGCGAACGTTTCTTTATCGACCACGGTATGGGCGTTGTGATCGGTGAAACGGCGGTTATTGGTAACGATTGCACTTTATATCATGGAGTGACACTAGGCGGAACATCGTGGAAAAAAGGTAAACGCCATCCAACATTGGGTGACAACGTTGTTGTTGGTGCTGGCGCAAAGGTTCTTGGCCCTATTGAGTTAGGTGACGGCGTACGTGTGGGTTCAAATGCTGTCGTGGTTAAAGATGTAGGAGAAAATCTGACTGTTGTTGGTATTCCGGGTCGTATTGTCGCCCAAGCGAGTGTTGAAAAAGAAGATGATTCTCATCGTAAGGAATTTGCCAAGAAAATAGGGTTTGATGCCTATGGTATGCATAACGACATGCCCGATCCGGTCGTTAATGCGATTGATGCCATGCTCGATCATATTCATGCAATGGATATCCATATGCAACAAATGTGTACTGCAATCAAAACGTTAGGTGCAGAAATTGATTATGCTGATTTACCAGATTTAGGTCCTTGTGAGATAGATAAAAACATCGATGTTGATAATACCGACGTGTAGAGGCTAACAGCTGCAAAATACGAGCTTAAACCTTAAAAAGTCTTGGTTTTAGTGCTTATTAAAGGTGGGGAAGGGAAGTCAAGGTCAGGGTTGGAAATATAATACTTGACTATTTTACTAGGTCTTGTAAACTTCGAATATCAGTAAGCGCTAATAATACGTCAATATCTGACGTTGTACAAGGTAGGTAACCTATGAGATTAACAACAAAAGGCCGTTACGCGGTAACAGCTATGCTAGATTTAGCTCTACATTATGACAACGGCCCCATTACATTGGCTGATATTTCCCAACGCCAAGGTATTTCACTTTCTTACCTAGAACAGCTTTTTTCAAAATTACGTAAGAATGAATTAGTTGATAGCACACGTGGACCAGGTGGTGGTTACCGTTTGAGTCGTAATGCTGACGAGATTGCTGTTGCGCAAGTAATAACCGCTGTTGATGAAAAAGTTGAATCAACTCGCTGTGGTGGTCTTTCGAACTGTCACGATGGCAACCCATGTTTAACGCATGATTTATGGACTGAATTAAGCGAACAAATCCATGGCTTTTTAATGAGCATTAGCCTCGGTGAACTTGTTGAGAAAAATGCTGGAAAGGAAGCGGCTTTAGCTCAAGAAAATTCACAAAATGTTTCAGCAAATGTTGAAAGTTTTACCGCTTAGATTTTAGTTAAAGGTCATATATGAAAACCCCAATTTATTTTGATTACTCTGCTACTACTCCTGTCGATAAACGTGTCGCAGAGAAAATGTGTGATTGTTTAACTATCGAAGGCAACTTTGGTAATCCTGCTTCACGCTCTCATCCTTTTGGTTGGTCTGCGGATGTAGCTGTTGAACAAGCTCGCAACGATGTAGCGGCTTTAATTAATGCTAATCCAAAAGAAATCGTTTGGACATCAGGTGCAACTGAGTCAGACAACCTTGCAATTAAAGGTGTTGCTCATTTTTACCATAAGAAAGGTAAACACATTATTACCTGTAAAACAGAACATAAAGCTGTTTTAGACACTTGCCGTCAATTAGAACGAGAAGGCTTTGAAGTTACTTATTTAGATCCTGAAACAAACGGTTTAATTGATCTGGATAAACTAAAGGCAGCAATGCGCGATGATACAATTCTCGTGTCTATCATGCATGTAAATAATGAAATTGGTGTTATTAATGACATCACTGCCATTGGTGAAATTACCCGTGAGCGTGGCATTATTTTTCATGTTGATGCAGCTCAAAGTTGCGGTAAAGTTGAAATTGATATGGATACAATGAAAGTTGATTTGTTATCGATGTCAGCACATAAAATTTATGGCCCTAAAGGTGTGGGTGCATTATTTGTTCGTCGTAAGCCGCGTATTCGTGTAGAAGCACAAATGCATGGTGGTGGACATGAACGTGGCATGCGTTCAGGTACCTTAGCAACACATCAATTGGTTGGTATGGGTGAAGCATTCCGTATCGCAAAAGAAGAAATGCAACAAGATAATGAACGTTTAGCTAAATTACGTGATCGTTTATTTGACGGTCTGAAAGATATTGAAGAAACATATATAAATGGTGATGAGAAACAACGTGTTCCGCATAACGTCAATATTAGTTTTAACTATGTAGAAGGCGAGTCATTAATGATGGCATTAAAAGACTTAGCGGTGTCATCAGGTTCTGCATGTACTTCATCAAGTTTGGAGCCCTCTTATGTATTACGGGCGATTGGCCGTAATGATGAATTGGCACATAGTTCAATTCGATTTACCTTAGGTCGTTTTACTACTGAAGAAGAAATTGATTTTGCAATTAAACAAATAATAGAAAACATTACAAAACTACGCGAACTATCGCCTTTATGGGAAATGTATAAAGACGGTATTGATATTAGTGCTATCCAGTGGGCAGCACATTAATTCGCAAATAAATTAAACCGTTAATCAGCAAATTGTTGTAGGAGAAATTATCATGGCATATAGCGAAAAAGTAATCGATCATTATGAAAACCCACGTAACGTTGGTGTAATGGACAAAGATGAAAGCGATGTTGGTACGGGTATGGTTGGCGCGCCTGCATGTGGTGACGTTATGCGTTTACAAATTAAAGTAGGCGAGAATGGCATTATCGAAGATGCTAAATTTAAAACATACGGTTGTGGTTCTGCCATTGCATCAAGTTCTTTATTAACTGAATGGGTTAAAGGTAAAACACTTGATCAAGCAGCTGAAATTAAAAATTCAGAAATTGCTGAAGAACTTGAATTACCGCCAGTAAAAGTTCACTGCTCAGTACTTGCCGAAGATGCAATAAAAGCTGCAGTTGAAAATTATAAATCAAAGCAAGCTAAGTAGATTTTAAACGATGAGTATTACATTAACCGAAAAAGCAGCTGAGCATGTAACTGCGTTTTTTGAAAACCGGGGCAAAGGCGTTGCCTTACGCCTTGGTGTTAAAACAACGGGTTGTTCAGGTATGGCGTATGTCATGGAATTTGCAGACGAGATTGACGATTCAGATGAAATTTTTGAATCGAATGGCGTTAAAGTTATTGTAGACAAAAAGAGTTTAATTTATTTAGCAGGCACAGAGCTAGATTATGCAAAAGAAGGATTAAATGAAGGTTTTCAATTCAATAATCCTAATGTAAAAGATAGCTGTGGTTGTGGTGAAAGTTTTACTGTTTAAGTAGAACTTTCATTGTTGTAGGTTAATATTATGTCTTCGGTTAAGTCTGGTTTAACTCAAAACCACTTTGAGCTTTTTTCTCTTAATGTTAGTTTTGATATTGATTCAAAGCAGTTGTCAGAAAATTTTCGGGCTTTACAGCAAGCTGTTCATCCAGACCGTTTTGCTAATGCCTCCGATCAAGAAAGACGCATGTCAGTTCAGCGTGCAGCTCAAATTAATGAAGCACATCAAGTTTTAAAATCACCTCAACGTCGAGCTCGATATATTATTGAGTTGCAAGGTGTTGTTTTTGATGACCAGGCTAATCCTGTTATGGCTCCAATGTTTTTAATGCAGCAGATGGAATTACGAGAAGGTTTAAGTGATGTTAAGTCAAAACCTGATCCCGAAGCGGCCTTAGACAAAATATTATCGGACTTAAAAGTAAGTCGTTCAGAAGTTATATCGAAATTAAGTGCGCAATTAGGTGAGCCTGAAAATGCTGATTTAGATCAAGCTAGCCAATTGATGCACGAATTGCAATTTTTAGACAAACTACAGTCTGAATCCGAAATCATTGAAGAAGAGTTAATGGATAATTTGTAGTAAAATATTCCTTTGTCATTGCGAGCGATAGCGCGGCAATCTTTTATATAGAAATTAATTAATATGGCACTTTTACAAATAAGCGAACCAGGTCAAGCAACTAAACCTCATGAGCGTAAGCTTGCTGTGGGTATCGATCTAGGTACAACGAATTCACTTGTTGCATCTGTACGTAGTGGCAAGGCTTCAATTCTTCCTGATGCAAATGGGGAAGAACTTCTTCCCTCAATTGTTCATTATTCAGCAGCTGCTGACTTAGTGGTTGGCAGTGCGGCTAAAAAATATAAAATAACCGATCCTTTAAACACGATTAGTTCTGTTAAACGTTACATGGGTAGAAGCTTAGACGATATTAAATCGAAAGAAAGCTCACTACATTATGATTTTGTTAAAACCGATTCAGCCGTTCCGAGAATTCAAACGGTTGCAGGTGCAGTGAGCGCGATTGAAGTATCCGCCAATATTTTATCTGTATTAAAAGAACGCGCACAATTAACGTTGGGTGATGAGTTAGTGGGTGTTGTTATTACAGTCCCAGCGTATTTTGATGACGCGCAACGTCAAGCAACTAAAGATGCCGGTAAGTTAGCCGGTTTAAATGTATTACGTTTATTAAATGAACCAACCGCAGCTGCTGTGGCTTATGGTTTAGATAAAGGCTCGGATGGTATTATCGCTGTTTATGATTTAGGTGGTGGTACCTTTGATATTTCAATTTTACGTGTTACCAAAGGTGTTTTCGAAGTACTTGCAACAGCAGGGGATACCGCTTTAGGTGGTGACGATTTTGATCATGTTATAGCCAAGTGGGTTAAAGAACAGCTGGAACTTAGCGGTAATAATGATAAATCATTGAATAACCAAATTATCAGTGCTGCCTGTCAGGCAAAGCAACATTTAACGACTGAACAAACAGCAACGATCAACGTCAAACATAATGGTAAAGCGTTAACGCTGAGCATTGATAGAGAACAGTTTAATTCATTAATTGATCCATTAATAAAGAAAACCTTAATGCCATGCCGCCGAGCATTGCGTGATGCAGACGTTGAGTTAGAAGATGTAACTGCCGTTGTTATGGTGGGTGGTTCGACTCGGGTATTACGTGTTCGTGATAAAGTCGGAGAACATTTCGGGCAAGATCCTATGGTTGATATAAATCCTGATACAGTTGTAGCCATAGGTGCAGCAATACAAGCAGATGTTCTTGTTGGTAATAAATCAGAAGATGACTTGTTATTACTTGATGTTGTTCCATTGTCTTTAGGTTTAGAAACAATGGGCAACCTTGTTGAAAAAATTATCCCGCGTAATACAACTATACCGGTTGCACGTGCGCAAGAGTTTACAACCTACAAAGATGGCCAAACTGCGATGTCGATGCATGTTGTTCAAGGTGAACGTGAACTTGTTTCCGATTGTCGTTCATTAGGACGTTTTTCGTTAAAAGGCATTCCTCCGCTTGTAGCGGGTTCTGCTCGAATTCGTGTAACCTTTGAAGTGGATGCTGATGGTTTATTGCATGTATCTGCACGTGAAGAAACAACCGGTATTGAAAGTGGTATAGAAGTAAAACCTTCATATGGCTTAACCGATACCGAAATTGAAAAAATGCTTATCGATTCGATGGAACATGCCGAAGAAGATGTCGCTGCTCGTATGTTGCATGAACAACAAGTCGAGGCGAATAGAGTTATTGAAGCACTGGCTGCTGCTTTAGAAGATGATGGCGATATGTTATCAGTTGAAGAAAGACAAACTATTGATACAGCAGCAGAAAATTTAATTGCAGTAGTAACCGGCACTGATAATCGAGCTATTAAAAACGCAATGCTAGAGCTTGATAAAGTAGCTGAAGTTTTTGTATCTCGTCGTATGGACTCGAATATTCGCAAAGCAATGTCTGGCCACAATGTAGATGAGTTTGAAACCTAGATAGAGTTTAAGCTAGATAATAATTTAAGACGGGATTTAACAATGACAAAATTAATATTTTTACCCCACGAAGAAATGTGTCCGGAAGGCGCCATGATTGAAGCCGATCCTGGTACAACAATTTGTGATGCGGCATTAGCGAACGGCATTGAAATTGAACACGCCTGCGAAAAATCTTGCGCCTGTACTACTTGTCATATTTACATTCGAGAAGGTTTTGATACGCTCGAAGAATCAACTGAACTTGAAGACGACCTGTTGGATAAAGCGTGGGGCTTAGATCCTGATTCACGTCTAAGTTGTCAGGCAACCGTTGGTGATACGGATCTTGTTATCGAAATTCCTAAATACACTATTAACATGGTTTCGGAAAATCACTAACATAAATATTTAAAATACTTAAAGCTGTAAATATTGTTTAGCATGTAATGCAATTCACTTAAAATGTTGACTATAATTCCCCCTCCCTTTACGGGAGGGGGTTAGGGGGAGGGTGCTTATTGTAAACCACCCCACCCTAACCCTCCTCTTGAAGGGGAGGGAACGTTTTATTCTCTTAACGGATGAGGATTATACTCATCCGTGGTTTTTACCTTAAGCAAATCTACCATCAACATGGTTTCGGAAAATCACTAACATAAATATTTAAAATACTTAAAGCTGTAAATATTGTTTAGCATGTAATGCAATTCACTTAAAATATTGACTATAATTCCCCCTCCCTTTACGGGAGGGGGTTAGGGGGAGGGTGCTTATTGTAAACCACCCCACCCTAACCCTCCTCTTGAAGGGGAGGGAACGTTGTATTCTCTTAACGGATGAGGATTATACTCATCCGTGGTTTTTACCTTAAGCAAATCTACCATCAATATGGTTTCTGTAAATCATTAAAGATTATCAAGTAAAAAATCTATAAATGTTCGTATCTTAGCTTGTTGCTGTTGCTTATGGTGGTAAACAGCGTATACACCAACGTCTTGAATATCGTATTCAGGTAATAGATGGATTAATTTTCCATTTTCTAAATCCTTCCCCACTACAAAATTTGTTAATGCAGAAATTCCGTTTCCTTCTAATAGCAAATTACGTACAGCATGGCCATTATTGGTTTTAATACGACCTTTTACCTGTATTTTTTTGCTGACTTTATTCTTTGTGAATGTGTAGTGGAAGGGAGTGGGTAATAGATTAAATATAATCCACTCATGTTGTATTAACTCTTCGGGTGTTTTTGGTGTACCGTGTTCTTTTAAGTATTCCGGCGATGCACATAGCAACATAGGTGAATTTTTAAGTTTACGTGCATGTAGATTTGAATCCGGCAACCAACCTACTCGTATTGCTACGTCGATTCCTTGCTCTGTCATATCAACGACAGAATCTTCGAGTAATAGCTCAGCATTCAGTTCAGGGTATTGTTGCAAGAAAGGTTTTAGTAAGGGAGAAAGGTGTTCAATACCAAAACTTGCCGGGCTGGAAATACGCAACAGGCCACGTGGTTTTTCCTGGAGTGCTTCGGTGATATTTTGAGTTTCTTCCAGGATTTTAATAAGCTTTGAACAACTTTGGTAATAGGTTTCACCTATATCGGTTAAGCTTAAGCTGCGAGTCGAACGATTAAGCAGGTGGGTTCCAGAGTGCTTTTCCAACAAAGAAACGTGTTTGCTCACTGCTGACTTGGCAATACCAAGTCGCAATGCCGCCGCAGAAAAGCTACCAGATTCAACGACATACGAAAAAATCACCATGCGTTTTAGATCATTTAACATATTATTGTTCTCATATTGATAACAGAGAGTTAATGAATAGCTATATTGTTCCCATTATTCTATAAATCTATATTAGTCATATCCACAGATTCACTCAAGCAGTAAATACACTGTGGTTTTCTTTTTATCGATTGAGGATAAGCAAATGAAGTTAAAAAATATCTATGAAGAAATGCCGATTGACGTAACACCAGAACAAATGTGGCAGGTGCTGTCAGTTTATGGTGATGTATCAGTTTTTCATGGCGGTGTAGAACATTCTTACAAAGTTGAAGGCAGTGATAACAAAGCAAAAATAGGCGGGGAACGTGTTTGTAATATTGTTGATATGGGCTTAAAAATTCAGCTTAAAGAACGCATTATTGATTATCAGGAAGGCGTGGGTTATCAGTATGAAGTATATGAATGGAAGAATTTCCCCTTGCGCAAAATGTTTTTTAAATTTTCGATGCGAAAAAGTTTTGATGGAAATACATTGCTTCGTCTTGATATCGACTATAAAGCAAAACCCGCCATTCTTACTTCAATAATGGGGTGGAAAATGCGCATTCTTATTCATGATGTTTTGCTTGGTTATAAGCACTACGCTCAAACAGGTGAGAAGAAAGTACCACTTCCCACACTACGCAAAAAGTATAAAAGCTTACATGCAGAATATTTGCAGTCAGCATAATTGATAGGAGGGAATGATTGTGGTTAAAAATGTTAAATCACTTTTTACAGCCAGCTCGTCCATGCGGCTTTTTATGTTTAATGCGAGTTTAATTATATTGGTTGGTATTTGGCTAACAGGTTTTGATAGTGTTCATTGGTCTCTTTACCTGGTGCCGTTTTTTTTTATTTTTGCAGCAGTAACCGGGTTATGTTTAGGACTGGTGATTCCTCGTATAATTTTTGAGCGTAATTAAAGTCTCATTGAAAGTATTATATTGCAGTCTTATTACTCGGTTTGGTTGGGAGTAATAAGCTTGCATGTTTAAAGAGTATTTATTTATCCTTAAGTCAATTAATCATTAATATGGTGAGCGAAAAGCATTAACTTTGAATTTTGTTAGTTTTAAATTTATTGAAACTCGCCTTGAGCGTGTTTTTGTTCTGCTCCAATAACGATACGTTGTATTAAGTAGATATAAAGCTCTGTAGGTATATAAGTACATCATAATAATCTGATTATTCTAGTGCTTTCAACAACATAGCACCTTCTCAATAATTTTTGTCTGTAAATTGGTGCTTTTGCCAACGGCTTTAAACAAAGTCCATTTTTTGTTACACTTCATTAATCCCAGCATTACAATTTATTTGTGTATTTTGAATGAAATACCTATATCGGCATGCATTTGTGAATTTAATGTAATTTTTAACATATGCTCGACCAAAGATGGACGAGCATGTGACGAGCGTTTTTACGATACGAACGCATAATTTACCTAAAACGAGAAAATACAAAGCAGCGCCTTATGAGCAAAACACAAAAACAATCTTTTGGAAAGGAGCCTACCAAGGTTCGAGACACCGACCACTATCAGGATGAGTATGTAAAAAGTTTTGTTGAAAAATGGGACGAATTGATCGATTGGGAAAGCCGCTGGAAAAGCGAGGGCGATTTTTTCATCGAGCAACTACGATCTCGTGGTGTAAAAAGAGTTCTTGATGTTGCGTGCGGCACGGGTTTTCATTCGGTACGTTTACTCGAAGCAGGTTTTGAAGTGACCAGCGCAGATGGGAATCCACAAATGCTTGCTATGGCTTTTGAGAACGGCCGCAAGCGCGGCCATATTCTACGTACCGTTCAGGCTGACTGGCGCTGGCTCAATAAAACCATACACGAGCAATTTGACGCCGTTATTTGCCTTGGTAATTCATTTACGCATATTTTTAACGAGAATGATCGTCGAAAGGCGCTTGCAGAATTTTATGCTACTTTGAATTCAAATGGCGTATTGATCCTTGATCAGCGTAATTACGATTCCATTCTAGACGAAGGTTTTTCGACCAAACACAAATACTATTACTGTGGAGATGATGTTTCAGCAGAACCTGAGCACATGGACGACGGTCTGGCAAGATTCCGTTACCAGTTTTCAGATGGTTCTGAATATCATTTGAATATGTTCCCATTAAGAAAAAAATATACCCGTCGTTTAATGCGCGAAGTCGGTTTTCAGCATGTGGAAACCTATGGTGATTTCCAGCAAACATTTAAAGCCAATGAGCCGGACTTTTTAGTGCATGTTGCCGAGAAGGAATACTGCGCAGACTGTGAGGATGATGAAGAATAATGACACAATCTTACTCTGAAGCGGTAAACGTCGCCCGTGATTACTATAACAGTGATGATGCCGATAACTTTTACGCCATTGTTTGGGGTGGTGAAGATATCCATATCGGATTGTATGAAGCACAAGACGAGCCCATTATTGATGCCAGCCATCGTACTGTTCGGCATTTAGCTAAAAGCTTGGGTGATATCGGCCCGCAACACAAAGTGTTGGACATTGGTTCAGGTTATGGCGGTGCTGCACGTTATCTTGCTGACACATTTGGTTGTGAAGTCACGGCATTGAATCTTAGTGAAAAAGAAAATGAACGAAACCGTGAGCTCAATAAAGAACGTGGGCTCAGTGATAAAATTACCGTGGTTGACGGCAGTTTTGAATCCATTCCTGCCGATGATGAAAGTTTTGATATTATTTGGTCACAGGATGCCATATTACATAGTGGTCATCGCGAAAAAGTATTGCAAGAAGTCGCGCGGGTACTAAAGCCGGGCGGACGTTTTGTTTTTACTGACCCAATGCAGTCCGATGATTGTCCTGATGGTGTATTACAATCCATCCTGGATCGCATTCACCTATCAACGCTTGGTTCGCCAAAATTTTACCGAGATACTTTGTCTACACTTGGCATGACTGAAGTTAGCTTTGATGAGCATACTCAGCAACTGATTAATCATTACAGCAGCGTATTGCAAGAGACAAAAAATCGCCAACAAGAGTTGGTGAATGCCGTGTCCCCTGAATATATCGAGCGCATGAAAAATGGGCTGGTCCACTGGATTGAAGGTGGTAAAAAAGGATATCTTTGTTGGGGAATTTTTGTTTTCTCCAAATAGTTCGTCAAACAGATTGCCAAACAGATTCCAAGTGCCGTCCGTTGAAATAGTAGCTTCAATGTTTAGCAGGAGTACGGCATGACACAATCCCCCAAAGACAGATTCATAACCGGGCATTCTGTTGGTCAGCACAATATTCAAAAATGGGGTATGGATATACATAACCCTGTTTTTGTTGCCTCAGCCCTACTCATTCTATGTTTCGTTGCCGGCACCCTGCTTTATCCAGAGAGTGCCAAACAAGTCTTCGATCATTCCAAAGCCTGGTCTATCAATAATTTCGACTGGTTGTTCATGCTATCGGCTAATATCATGGTGGTATTTTGTCTTGCCCTGATTATCCTTCCGGTCGGCGCAATTCGCATCGGAGGCGAAAAGGCCAAACCTGAATTCTCGCTGTTATCCTGGTTTTCTATGCTATTTGCTGCAGGCATGGGTATCGGACTGATGTTCTGGAGTGTTGCAGAACCCGTTGCCTATTACACCGAATGGTACGGCTCTCCATTTAATGTTGCCGGCCATACGCAAGAAGCCGCATCATTAGCTATGGGGGCGACTCTATTTCATTGGGGGCTCCATCCTTGGGCGATTTACGCAGTGGTAGGGCTTTCTCTCGGCTATATGACCTATAACCGTAACCTGCCGTTGACGATACGTTCCACTTTTTATCCACTGCTCGGCGAATCGACTTGGGGACTACCCGGACATATCATTGATGTTTTTGCGGTACTCGCGACCATCTTTGGACTTGCCACTTCGTTGGGATTTGGTGCGCAGCAGGCTGCCAGTGGTTTGTATTTCCTATTTGAAATACCCAACACTATTACCACTCAAATTGTGATTATTTTTGTCGTCACTGGCGTCGCTATTATCTCAGTGGTACGCGGATTGGAAGGCGGCGTTAAGGTATTAAGCAATTTCAATATGGGGCTTGCTCTGTTATTGCTAGTTTTTGTCATTGTACTGGGTTCAACCAGTCTACTCATCAATGGTATGGGTAATACACTGCTCGCCTACGTTGAAAACATTATTCCACTGAGCAATTGGATTGGCCGTGATGACAATAACTTTTACCATGGCTGGACCGTTTTCTACTGGGCATGGTGGATATCCTGGTCACCTTTTGTCGGTATGTTTATCGCCCGTATATCAAAAGGGCGTACGGTACGGCAGTTTATAGTCTCAGTATTATTAGTACCGTCCGCCGTCACCCTTGTTTGGATGAGTGCTTTTGGTGGAAACGGACTCGAGCAGGCACAGAACAAAATCGGTCAGTTGGCTAATGGAATCACGGACAGTTCACTCGCCTTATTCCAGATGCTAGAAAATCTACCGCTGACGGAGATGACTTCGTTTGTTGCCATTGTTTTGGTTCTGGTGTTTTTTATTACTTCATCTGATTCAGGCTCGCTTGTCATCGACAGCATAACCGCAGGCGGAAAATTGGATGCACCAGTACCACAGCGTATATTCTGGGCAACGATGGAAGGCATAATCGCCACGGCACTTTTGTATGGTGGAGGAAAAGATGCACTCGGTGCGCTGCAAGCCGCAGCAATAACCGTAGGCTTGCCCTTTACAATCGTATTGCTGGTAATGTGTGTGAGCCTGTATATGGGATTACATGCAGAATGGAAGCAGATGAAATTTAGTAGAGTTTAAGAGCCACCATCTCTTTTAACCGTAGTTATGAAAGCTTTGGAATAAAACCTATATATTACAAGGATATAGCGCATTTTTCTTTCTGTCATGTCGGTATCTGAGTGCTATAATAGACACCCTTTAACTTTTGATACAAAGAGAATGTGATGCAATTAAAATGGACTGATACGCTTGATATAGCGATTGAATTAGATGAAGCCCACCCTGATGTTGATCCACGTGTTATTCGTTTTACCGATTTGAATAATTGGGTGATGGCATTGGATAATTTTGAGGATGATCCTGAGCATACTGGTGAGAAAATCTTAGAAGCGATTCAAATGGCATGGATTGATGAAAAGGATTTTGACTAGCATCTTAAACAGCAATTAGTTTGCTTTGCCATACTCCAATTACCCTATGTAATTCCCGCTTTTATTGGCTAGATTGCCTTTAAAAGGTTAAAATTCATACATTCTTATGTAGATTGCAGCCGTTTAACGGTGTCCTTTTATGCTATCTTACAAGCCCCAATCGTGATTGCTTGTAACAATACTAACTTTCTTTCGGGATAGTTTCTTGTTTTAGCTTTTGGGTGGTAAAATACCTATTTTTTCAATGACATAGCATTCTGATAAGTATGATAAGGATGCAGCTAAACTGGCAAATGGTTTGTTACTTTAGTTTGATGAAAATAGGTTAAAAAGAAGTATATTTTTTAGAACGTATTTGGTTTTTGCGACTCTATTGGATGCACAGTAAATAGAGCACTATGAGGTAAGGTAAGGTTGTCTGATTCACTTATCAATTTATTAAATTTTGATCGCCAAGGTATGACGGATTTTTTCGTTGAACTCGGTGAGAAACCTTTTCGTGCGACACAAATGCTGAAATGGATTTATCAGTTTGGTCTGAGTGATTTCGAGCAAATGACAAACTTGAGTAAGGCGACTCGAGAGAAATTAACATCTATTGCAAAAATAAGTGTTCCCGATATTATTGAACAGCAAGAATCAGATGACGGAACGATTAAGTGGCTTTTTAGTTTAGAAAATGGCAATGCCATTGAAACTGTTTTTATTCCTGATAATGGTCGTGGCACATTGTGCGTTTCATCTCAAATTGGTTGTGCTCTTGAATGTAGTTTTTGTTCTACCGCGCAACAAGGTTTTAATCGCAACCTAAGTACGGCTGAAGTTATTGGGCAAGTTTGGGCTGCGAATCAAGCAATGAAAGTTTTGCCACGTAATGAACGTGTTATTAGTAATGTAGTAATGATGGGAATGGGAGAACCATTACTTAACTTTAAGAATGTCGTTGCTGCAATGAATATCATGATGGACGATAATGCGTATGGTTTATCAAAACGACGCGTAACCATTAGTACCTCGGGCGTCGTTCCTGCGCTAGAAAGATTGAAAGAAGTAAGCGATGTTGCATTAGCAGTATCACTGCATGCTACTAATGATGAATTAAGAAACGAATTAGTACCGATAAATAAAAAGTACCCCATTAAACAATTACTGGAAGCCTGCAAGTTTTATATTGAAGGTGAGCATAAGCGTAAAGTAACTTTTGAGTACGTTATGTTAGATGGCATTAATGATAAGCCTCAACATGCAAGAGAACTTGCTGCCTTAATTAAGGACATTCCTTCGAAAGTTAACTTAATTCCATTTAATCCGTTTCCGAATTCAAATTATAAATGTTCATCACGAAATGCAATTGAAAAGTTTAGTAATATTTTAATGAAGTCAGGTGTTATTTCAACCACTCGTAAAACTCGGGGAGATGACATAGATGCTGCATGTGGACAATTAGCTGGTAAAGTTATGGATAAAACCAAACGTCGATTGCGCCAGGAAAACATTAAAGTAAATATTAGTTCAGATGTTCAAAGTAGTTCAAGGAGAACCTATTAATGCTTCGAATTAGTTTTTTATTAGTCAGTATATTATCTGTTGTTAGTTGTTCTTCTGTAAGAGTGATTGATTCCGAACGTGCATCTAAACTCAACGCCGATTTAGGAGTTGCGTATATGATGAAAGGTAACTATGAGCAATCCTTAGCTAAATTCAAGAAAGCTATTAAATTAAATCCAGATAATGGTAGAGCTTACTTGTATACAGCTGAACTTTATCGCCGTTTAAATGAAGATGCTCGTGCGGTTGAGTATTATGAACAAGCGATTGATGTGGCACCTGAAGACGCTGCAATAAATAATAATTATGGCGCTTATTTGTGTGGAAAGAAAAAATACGATGAAGCCTTTAGATATTTAAAATTAGCTTTACTCAATCCAGTATACCCAGATCGGGCTGAAGTTTATGAAAATATTGGAGTATGTTATGAAGCGCAAGGCAACATTAAGATGGCGCGTGAAAATTACATAAAAGCAATAAGCCTTAAACCTTATTTAAGTAATTCGTTACTTGCGGTAGCTAAACTTGATTTTGATGATAATAAAATAACTTCCGCGAAAAAATATATCACCTATTTTAATAAAGTTGCGAAAGATACTTCTGAAAGTATTTGGTTGAATATTTTAATTGCTAGAAAAAGCGGGAATAGGAAAACGATTGAGAGTTTATCCTGGTCATTAGCTAATAAATTCCCTAAATCAAAAGAAGCTAAATTATTAAAACGGCTTAGGGCTTCTGGAGATTTTTAATGTCTGAAGATACTTCCTTGCAAGATAAAAAAGAATCAGAATCTAATGATTCAGGTGAAAACCATCATTTTGGATTGAAATTAAAAAATCAGCGTGAGTTATTAAAAATGACACAGGCTGAAGCCGCAACAAAACTGAATTTAGATATTAGCTATATTGAAGCAATTGAAACTGAAGATTTCTCTAATATTTCGAGTACATCTTATGTGTTTGGTTATATTAGAAGTTATTCAAAATTATTAAAATTACCCGAACAAGAAATACTTGATATGTATAAGGGTGTTGAGACAGATGAACATCAGTTATTGCCTGATTATATGGATCAAAAAACTATTTATACTAATGCCACTGAAAACAATAGAATGTGGGGCTTAATGTTTGTCGTTGTTATAGCTTTAATAATTGCAACTTGGTGGTTTATACGTCAATAACTAAATTGATGTAGGAAGTCTAAAATTTATTAATTTACAAAGTAGTCGAGATTTTTACGTGTCTAAAACACTTCAAGCTATAAGAGGAATGAATGATTTATTGCCAGAGAATATTGCGATATGGCAGTTTGTAGAATCGTCCTTTAGAAATCTTATGAGTCAATATGTATATGATGAAATTCGTATGCCGATTGTTGAGAAAACTGAATTATTTAAACGATCTATTGGTGAAGTAACCGATATTGTTGAAAAAGAAATGTACACTTTTGATGATCGTAATGGTGATAGTTTAACCCTACGACCTGAAGGTACCGCGAGTTGCGTTAGAGCATGCTTACAAAATGGTTTGCTTTACAACCAGCAACAACGACTTTGGTACATGGGACCGATGTTTCGTCATGAACGTCCACAAAAAGGACGTTATAGGCAGTTTCATCAAATGGGTGTCGAAACATTCGGTATGCCCGGGCCTGATATTGATATTGAATTGATTTCATTGATTGCGCGTTTCTGGAAAGTAATTGGAATAGAGAACGATGTACGTTTAGAAATCAATTCACTCGGTACCAGTGAATCACGTAGTGAATATAAAAAGATTTTAGTTGAGTATCTGAATCAACACAAAGAGCAGTTAGATGACGATAGTTTAAGACGACTGACAACAAATCCATTAAGAGTTCTTGATAGCAAAAATCCGGATTTAAAAGATATTATCGCTGCGGCACCAAAATTATTGGATCACCTCGATGATGAATCTAAAAAATATTTTGATAATCTTTGCGCGCAGCTTGATGCTTTGAATATTCAATATGTTGTTAATACATCTCTTGTTCGTGGCTTAGATTACTATTCTCAAACTGTTTTTGAGTGGGTAACGGATACATTAGGTGCGCAAGGAACGGTCTGTGCTGGTGGCCGTTATGATGGCCTTGTTGATCAATTAGGTGGTAAATCTACCACTGCAATTGGTTTTGCCATGGGTATTGAGCGTCTTGTTTCAATGGTTGAACAGTCTGAAAAGACTATTCCAGTAAATTCACCTGATATTTATGTCATTGTTTCAGGTGAACAATCTCAAAGCTATTCATTACCTATTATTGAAGGGATTAGGGATGCTAATTCTGAACTTTCAATTTTAGTTAATTGTGATGGCGGAAGTTTCAAAAGCCAGATGAAGCGAGCTGATAAGAGTAGTGCCGGATACGCATTTATCTTTGGCGACGAAGAAGTTAATGACAAAAGTGTTTCTATTAAAAATTTACGAAGCAAAGAGCCGCAACAAAAAATTCAAATTAGTGGTTTAATCGAATTCATTAAAAATAATATATAAATTAAGGTTAAAAGTTTGGAGTTACTATGAGTGAAGAATATCAAACAGAAGAAGAACAAATTGATGCGATAAAGCGTTGGTGGAAAGAAAATGGAACATCTATCATCCTTGGACTTGTTCTGGGTATAGGTGGTATAGGTGGTTTTCGATATTGGCAAGCCAATGTAGATGAGCAAGCAAAAGTCGCATCAACACATTTTGAAGAAATCGTAGCTTTATCAGTAAAAGATAAAAAAGAATTTATTGAAAAAGTAATGGAAGTTGAAAAGCTACATTCAGGAAAAAGTTATGCTGATTTAACTGCATTTGTAGCAGCGAAAAAATTAGTTGGTGCGAAAAATTATAAAGAAGCAAAACAACAATTAGAATGGGTGATTGAAAATAGTAGTGACGAGAGCTTTGTACATTTAGCTAAAATAAGACTTGTAAAAGTTTTGTTGCAATTAAATGAAAATACTGAAGCACTAACATTACTTAATAATTCTAAATCGGATGGCTTTGAATCTACTTATGCAGAATTAAAGGGTGATGTTTATTCCGCATTACGCATATACACGAAAGCTAAAGTTGAATACCAAATAGCTTTAAATAAAATTAATCCAGGTGACCGCCGTGCTGCGGCAATTGAAATGAAGTCTAATAATTTACCAGCAAGCGATCAACCATTGACTAAGCCAACAACTGGGAAATTATAATGTATCGTATCTCGTCATTTATTTTTTCGTTAATAGCAATTTCAATGTTGAGCTCGTGTTCTATCTCTCCATCACCGATTTTACCTCCAGCTAAATTGACACAATTTAATGCTGAATTTTCTATTTCTGAAAAATGGTTTAGACAAATAGGTGAAGGGGTTAGTGACCATTACTATTTACTATCGCCAGTTTTTCATAATGATACGCTTTATACGATAGATTATAATGGTTTCCTATCAGCTACAAATTCTATAACGGGTGATTCGTTATGGGATAAACAACTAAATATAACGGTATCTGCTGGATTAACAATAATTGATAATATGTTACTCCTTGCTACAAGTGAAGGTGATGTTATTTCTCTGGATCTGAAAACAGGTTCTCCTGTATGGCAGTCTAAAGTATCTAGTGAGGTATTTGCTAAACCTGTTCAAGCGGGTAAATATGTCATTATAAAATCGGTTGATGGAAAATTAGCGGCTTTAGATCTTAAAACGGGTAAAAGCATTTGGGTTTATGACCGAGCGGTTCCAGCTTTGACTCTTCGTGGTAACAGTGCTCCAGTTGTTTATGACAACACTGTTATTACTGGTTTAGATAATGGTAAGTTAGTCGGCTTATCAACTGCAACAGGTCAGGTTATTTGGAAATTGACAGTCGCTGTACCTAAAGGTAGTACTGAAATTGAAAGAATGATTGATATTGATGCCACTCCGATAATTTCTGGTGATAATTTGTTTGTTGTTACTTACCAAGGGCGTATTGCAAATATTAATCTTTCAAGCGGTCAATTAGTATGGACGCGTGATTTTTCTGCCTATAATGGTATTGTTGTTGATTCAACTAAACTCTATCTTTCAGACAGTGATGGTTACGTTTGGGCTCTAGATAGAAAAACGGGCGCTACAATTTGGAAGCAAGATAAGTTAGTTCGACGTTCTTTAACGCAACCTACCTTGAATAAAAAATCTCTACTTGTTTCTGATTTTAATGGTTTTACCCATTGGATGGATACGGAAGATGGTCATCTTCAAGCACGCATTCGTATTGGTGGAGATGATGCTTATGTTGAAGATGAAGATGATTTTGTCTTTACGAAATCAAGTGGCGTTTTAATTGCTCCTGTTATTTTTAAAGATCGTCTATACGTATTTGATCGCCATGGACATATTTCTAATTTAGTTGTACCAAACTAATTATTTATATCCGATATTATTAATGGGCAGAATAAAATGAAACCTGTACTTGCTCTTGTCGGTCGACCAAATGTTGGAAAATCAACACTGTTTAACCGTTTAACTAAAACACGTGATGCACTTGTAGCTGATCAACCTGGCTTAACGCGTGACCGACAGTATGGTGAAGGGCGTGTTGGCGAAATACCTTATATCATTATTGATACAGGTGGCCTTAGCGGTGATGAACAAGGTATTGATGAGTTAATGGCTCAACAATCATGGGAAGCAACTGAGGAGGCTGATGAGGTTCTTTTTCTGGTTGATGCTGTTGCAGGTTTAACTCCTCAAGATGAACTGATCGCTAAGCGTTTAAGAAGCTTACAAAAAAGAATCGTAGTGGTTGTTAATAAAATTGACGGTCGCGATCCTAATATTGTTAGCGCTGAATTTTATGTCTTTGGTTTTGAAAATCTTTATTCTATATCCTCGAGTCATGGACGTGGTGTAGAAGATATGATGCAAGAGATCTTAGAACCTTATTCTCAAATGGAAGTGGAAGAAGAAGAGGATGAAGTTGATAAAGGAATCAAGGTTGCTATTATTGGTCGCCCGAATGTTGGAAAGTCGACATTAGTAAACCGTATTATGGGTGAAGACCGAGTTATAGCATTCGACTTACCTGGTACAACGCGCGACAGTATTTATTTACCTTTTGAACGTGATGGTCAACGTTATACGCTTATTGATACCGCTGGAGTAAGACGAAAGAGCCGTGTTGATGAAGCTATCGAAAAATTTAGTATTATTAAAACACTAAAGGCTGTTGAAGATGCTCATGTTGTTGTGATGCTACTTGATGCGCATGAAGGTATTACGGATCAAGATGCGAGTATACTTGGCTTTGTTCTTGATGCTGGACGAGGTCTTGTTTTAGCAATTAATAAATGGGATGGACTTGACCATTATGATAAAACCAAAGTTCAACGTGAGCTAGATTTAAAACTCCCTTTTATAACGTTTGCAAAATTACATCGTATATCAGCACTCTATGGAACAGGTGTTGGTGAATTGTATTCATCGATTATTCAGTCTCATGAGTCAGCAACTAAACAGATCTCCACACCCATTTTAACAAGACTTTTAGCTAATATTGTAGATTCGCATCCGCCACCATTAATGCATGGACGTAGAATAAAATTACGTTATGCCCATCAAGGTGGTCAAAATCCACCCCTTATCGTTATTCATGGTAATCAGACAAAAGATGTTCCTTTGCAGTATAAGCGATATCTTATTAATGCTTTTGTGAAAAGACTTAAACTTGTTGGTACACCGCTACAGATTGCTTTTAAAACAGGTGACAATCCCTTTAAAGATAAAAAGAATACTCTTACAAAACGTCAAATTGATAAAAAACGTCGTTTAATGAAGCATGTTAAACGTTAATAAAACCTACGAAACAACAGATTATTTTCTCTACTTGATATCCTACAAAATCAGTCTAGTATTAAAGCTAAAATAACTATTTAAATTTTACCTAACAACTATTATAAAAGTATGGATACTCTCGTATGGAAAAGCTACAACCCTTAACGGCGGATGTTCCTAAATTTACAAGTTCTGACGCATCGCTAACCATTGAAGTTGACTCATCTGAATTTCCTCCTGCTTATCCTCATCTGGCAACATTATTCTCAGCGCTTGATATCGTTCAAGATGCAGTCATTGTATGTGACACATTTTCTCAAGTGACTTATATAAATAATAAGGCTGAGAAACTATTAAAACTAAAGAAAGAAGAAATTATTGGCAGTAATTTTGACCATAAAATCACTATTTATAATAAATTAAACATGCCTAGCTATTTAAGTCCTGTGCAAATCTGCTTAAATGAGAAGCGAGTTATAAAACAAAAATCTGATGCCAAGTTGTTAACCTTGGATGGAAATGAATTATTAATTGAATATTCGGCTACACCTGTATTTGAAGACAGCTCTCTTGTATCGGTTGTCTTAGTTTTCAAAGACAAAACAAATGACAATATTGCCCGTCGTCAACTCGAATACATTATCCAACATGATCCCTTAACAAATTTATATAATCGAAATTATTTCGAACGCCAATTAGAACATGCTTTAAGTATCTCTAAACGTGGAATGCGCACTCAGGCAATGATGTATATTGATATAAATCAATTTAAACTTGTTAATGATACCGCTGGTCATCAAGTTGGTGATGAACTCTTATGTGAAGTCGCAAATATTTTTATACAGCGTATCCGTGACTGTGATCTCTTGGCGCGACTCGGAAGTGATGAATTTGGAATATTATTGCATGATGTGGATTCATTAGGTGCTGTACATATGGCCGATGATTTAATTAATGCTATATCGGCTTTAACATTTATACGTAATGGACATTATTACGATATAAATATTAGTATTGGAATAACATTACTTGATAGTGAAATAAATTCTAAAGAAGATGCTTTACGACAAGCTGATATAGCTTGTACGGTTGCAAAGCAACAGGGTCAAAACTGTTGCCACCTTTACTCTGATTTTGATAGCGATGATGTTATTGTTCGAGATGAACTCTGTCTTGTTAATGAGCTTCAAACTATTATCTCTGAAGATCGATTTAAAATGTTTTTCCAACCTATTGTTAACCCACGTTCAGGTAAAGTTTTAATGCATGAAACGTTGTTACGCATTGTCGATGAAGATATGTCGGTGCGTTCTTCTACATCTTTTATCGATACGGCTGAGAAATTCTCTCTGATGCAAAAAATTGACCGAAGGGTAATTGAATCTACTTTACATAATATTAAATATTTATCGAGTAAGCATGGTGAATTAACAGTTTCTATGAATTTGTCGGCGGTATCAATTGGTGATCAGGACTTATTAAAAGATATTAAACATTTGATTTTATCTTCTGGAGTTAATCCGTCTCAAGTTGTGTTTGAAATCACTGAATCGTCAGCTCTTTCTCAAATTGAAAGTGCTCGGTTTTTTATAAAAGAATTAAAAGAAATCGGTTGTAAATTTGCATTGGACGACTTCGGTACAGGCTTTAGTTCCTTTGCGTACTTAAAGTATTTGCCCGTTGATTATCTTAAAATTGATGGAACATTCATTCAAGAGATTACTCGGGATAAGGTGGATCAGGCAATGGTTAAATCAATTCATCATATTGCGCGTTCTTTGAATATAGAAACGATCGCTGAATATGTTGAAACTGAAGAAACTTTAAAATTATTGTCGGCTATGGGAATTGATTATGTGCAAGGAAACTTTATCGGTGAAGCTGCTGCCGAAATCAAGCTCATTTAGAAGGTACTTTTGATAAGGTCGTTTTCCAACTAGAATTTTTTTCCGATTTTTTAAGTAAGATATACTTTCCAACCTCATTTTCATACCAGCCATCACTATGTTCTAATGGCTCAACGCTATAGCCCCACCAATTTCCATTTGCATCTTGTGCTAACCAATTAACCCATTGAGGGAGTTGGATATCATCTAGGTGAGGCATAATTACTTATTTAAAAATAAAGTGGGTTCAACTCGAGTATTATTTAAATTTACACTCCAATGTAGGTGTGGACCGGTAACACGACCAGTCATTCCTACTTTTCCTATCAAGTCGCCTTGCTTAACTTTTTGTCCTTTTTTCATTATTACTTCACTTAAATGGCAGTACATTGTGATAAGCCCTTGGCCATGATCAATGAATATAGAATTTCCATTGAAAAAGTAATCTCCAGTGTTTGTTATTAAACCTGCTGCAGGTGCATAGATCGGTGCTCCTTCTTTTGCTGCTATATCAAGCCCGCTGTGAGGACGACGTGGTTGTTTATTGAAAAATCTTTTTAGGCCAAAAGGACTACTGAATGGACCTTTAACAGGCGCAATAAATTCTGTTTCAACATTCGTTTCACGCCAATTTCTAAATACCGCACCAATAATTTTCTTTTCTTTGATTATGCGTTCGATATCTTTTTTTGTCGGGTTAACTTTTCGCTTATTTTTTATCGTGAGATATTGGGTTTTGTATTTCTTGCTGCGAACTAAAAATGAATATTTTTTATTTTCAATATTTATGAAATATTTCCCTGGCTTAGTATTAAGCGAAATGCCAACGATTGCATGCCATGATTGGTTCTTAGGTTTTATCATTACCCTTTTTTTATTGAATTTTGCAACAGGCATTTTTTCTGTTGTTGGAATATTAAGATTAATTACAGCAATGCCGCCTTGGACGGGATTACTTTTGGGCAATAAGTCAGCAAGACTATTCTGACTTGTTAATAAAAGTATTGAACAAGCTAACGCAGTGGTAGGGTTGAATATTAGTTTTACAAGTTGTTTATAATTCATATTACTTTACTTTTGTGTCCGTTACGGTTGCAGTGAAACTTCCTTTAGCAAGGGTTGTATAGACTGCATCACCTTTTTTTATCTGAGCACTATCTTTAACAATAGTGTTTGTATTATAAATTTGAACATATGAGTAGCCTCGACTAAGTGTTGCAAGCGGGCTTACAGCTTCGAGGATTGAAGTGCTTTTAATAAAGCGTTGCTTAAATAGATTTATTTTATTTTGCTGTAATGATTTTAGTTGCTGTTTAAGCTGAAGTAATCGATTTTTTTTAACACTAATTTGTTGAGATGGATTTGTCGCGTTACAACGGGATTGTATAAGGCTTAGGTTCAGATTAGCTGTGGATAATTGAGACTTTATTGTATTAATTAAGCGGTACAATACTTCATCAAGTCGCTGACTTGTTTCTTCTATAATTATATTAGGGTGAACAAGGTTTTTTGCATATTGGGTAACGGCTGTTTGTTTTATTTGTAATGTATTAAGTATAGTAAACGATAGTCTTTTTTGTAATGAATTAATCTGTTGTAACCAGTGGCTTGTATCTGGGCTAACAAGTTCAGCAGCGGCCGTTGGGGTTGCCGCTCGTACATCGGCAACAAAGTCTGAAATTGTAAAATCTACATCATGCCCGACAGCTGAAATAAGCGGGATATGACTATCGTAAATAGCCCTGGCGACAACCTCTTCGTTAAAAGACCATAAGTCTTCTAAGGAACCACCTCCACGCGTTAAGATTAATACATCACATTCGTTTCGCGTGTTGGCTAGTTTAATGGTTTTAGCGATATCATCTGCAGCCGATTTACCCTGAACACTCACAGGATAGATGATTATTTCCAATGCTGCAAAACGACGTTTTAAAGTTGTTAATACATCATGTATTGCGGCACCTGTTGGCGATGTAATTATCCCAACTCGTTTAGGTACGTTAGGAAGCATTTTTTTATTTTCGCTTGCAAACAATCCTTCAAGGTTGAGTTTATTTTTTAATTGTTCAAATTGTTGGCGTAAGGCACCTTCACCAGCTTCTTCCATATGCTCGATGATAATTTGAAATTCACCGCGAGGTTCATATAAACCAATTTTTGCACGCACGATAACTTGTATGCCGTTTCGAGGTACGAATCGAAGTAGACGATTACGTGTTCTAAACATGGCGCAACGAACTTGTGCGTTACTATCTTTTAAAGAAAAATACCAATGACCTGATGCGGGGCAGGCTAGGTTAGATAATTCACCTTCAAGCCATAGAAGGGGGAAACCAGTATCCAGTATTGTTCGCACTTCTCGGTTAAGTCGAGTAATACTATAAATATCACGTTGTTGGATTTCGGTTGGCATTGTTCTAAGTATATAGGATGAAAGACAAATTTAAGTATAACGAAAAGATTTTAATTCAGGCAAAAAAAAGCCGAGAAAAACCTCGGCTTTTTTTGACTGTAAACTAATTTAGATCAATGTGGACCTGCGTTAGCTTGTTCTTGAGCTTGTTGTAAAGCCATAGTACTTTGAGCTTTTGCTTTGTTAGCAAGTTTAACGGCTTTGTTGAAGTCGCCTTTTTTAAGTGCTTTTTTAGCTTTTTTGATGATTTTGCCTGTATCACGCCATTCATAGAATTTCTTCGCAGCGCGTTTAGTTTGATGTTCAGCTGCTGCAATAGCGCCCTTAGCATCGTTAGCGGTATGTGTTGGGCCCGATGCAGTACATGCAGCAAGTGTTAGGGCAGTAGCCGCCATCAAGATGATCATTAACTTTCTCATTTGTTCCTCCAAAGTCTTCAAAATTCTATTATTGTTTTGCTATTTTTTTAAGCTTTTCAATGTATTAAATATATTATTGTAGTATTGAAAAGTATTAAATTCGGGGGTGGTAAAACCCGGACTTGAATTGATTATGCGTGGTTATATACCTAATGGCAATAGAAGTTTGGGGGAATCTTGAAACTTTATCAGTATATTTATCATTTTATATTAAATATATGCTCATTTAAGTGAGCATCGATATTGGCTAAGTGCTGAAATTTCTTTATAATTCACGGTTTTACTCAGCCTTGGGATCCCAAATTATGCTGCGAATAGCTGAAGATGCTTTTACTTTTGACGATGTTTTACTGCTTCCTGCTCACTCGACTGTAATGCCGCGTGACGTCTCTCTAAAAACCCAATTAACACAATCGATTACGCTCAACATACCCTTAATGGCCGCTGCCATGGATACGGTTACTGAAGCACGTTTAGCGATTGCGATTGCCCAAGAAGGTGGTATTGGTATTGTTCACAAGAATATGACCGCAGCTGAACAGGCCAAGGAAATCCGAAAAGTTAAGAAATTTGAAAGTGGAGTCATTAAAGACCCTATTACAGTTGCACCAACAACAAGTATTAGAGATGTCTTATCTTTAACACAACACAAGAATATTTCCGGAGTCCCCGTTGTTGATGGCGAAGATTTAGTGGGTATTGTAACGGCTCGTGATTTACGTTTTGACACTGGCTACGATGATCCTGTTTCTAATATTATGACTCGTAAAGAGAATCTCGTTACCGTGAGAGAAGGAGCGAGCAAAGACGAAGTTAAAGCACTCTTACATAAACATCGTATTGAAAAAGTTCTTGTTGTAAATGATGATTTTAAATTACGTGGCCTAATTACCGTTAAAGACATTCAAAAAGCGACTGAAAACCCAAATGCCTGTAAAGATGACCAAGCTCAACTTCGTGTTGGCGCGGCCGTTGGCGTTGGTGCTGGTACAGACGAACGTGTTGAAGGCTTAGTAAAAGCAGGTGTTGACGTTATTGTTGTTGATACCGCTCATGGACACTCTCAAGGTGTTATTGACCGTGTTCAATGGGTTAAAAAGAATTTTCCCGATGTACAAGTTATTGGTGGCAATATCGCGACGGCTGAAGCAGCACTTGCACTTGCAAAAGCTGGGGCAGATGCGGTTAAAGTGGGAATTGGCCCAGGCTCAATTTGTACTACTCGAATCGTTTCGGGAGTGGGTGTTCCGCAAATATCAGCAATCGCTAATGTCGCTGAAGTATTGAAATCTAAAGGTATCCCATTAATTGCAGATGGCGGTATTCGTTATTCAGGTGATATTTGCAAAGCCCTGGTTGCAGGTGGATATGCCGTTATGTTGGGTAGTATGTTTGCAGGTACTGAAGAAGCTCCTGGTGAAGTTGAGTTGTATCAAGGTCGTACTTATAAGTCTTACCGTGGTATGGGTTCACTGGGCGCGATGACTCAACAGTCTGGTTCAAGTGACCGTTATTTCCAGGAAGGTAATGAAGCAGACAAGTTAGTACCCGAAGGTATTGAAGGGCGAGTACCCTTTAAAGGACCACTCGGGGCTGTTATCAACCAATTAACAGGTGGCATACGCGCGAGTATGGGTTATACCGGTTGTGCAACAATTGATGAGATGCGTACTAAACCGCAATTTGTCAAAGTGACCAATGCCGGAATGGCAGAAAGTCATGTGCATGATGTTTCTATCACAAAAGAAGCGCCAAACTACCGCGCTTAGCTTTTAGTTAATTTACGCTTCGTTATTATTTTGATAGGTAAATAGTTGTTATGACCGCTAATATTCACGCAGATCGTATTTTAATTCTCGATTTTGGATCTCAATATACTCAATTGATAGCAAGGCGCGTGCGTGAAGCCGGCGTTTATAGTGAAATTTATCCATACGATGTCGAAGTATCAGCAATTACTGACTTTAATCCTAAAGGGATTATTCTTTCTGGTGGCCCGGAAACAGTAACTAAAGGTGAATCTCCACGCGCACCTGAGTGTGTGTTTGAAATGGGTGTGCCAGTCTTTGGTATTTGTTATGGCATGCAAACAATGGCTGCTCAATTAGGTGGTCGTGTTGAATCTGCTGATACTCATGAATATGGTTATGCTCAAGTTCGAGCGCGTGGTCATACAGAATTACTCAAAGATATAGAAGACCATCAAACAAAAGAAGGTTATGGCCTACTGGATGTTTGGATGAGTCATGGCGATAAAGTTGTAGAGTTGCCTGACGGCTTTACACTGATGGCATCAACCGAAAGCGCTCCAATTGCCGGCATGGCAGACGAATCACGTCGTTATTACGGTGTACAATTTCACCCGGAAGTTACGCATACCCATCAAGGCGAACGCATCATAAGCCGTTTTGTGCACGATATTTGTGGCTGCGCAAATTTATGGACAGCAGACAATATTGTTAACGATAGCATTGAAACTATTCGAAAGAACGTTGGTGATGATGACGTTATCTTAGGCTTATCTGGTGGCGTTGATTCATCTGTTGTTGCTGCATTATTACATAAAGCCATCGGTGATAAATTAACCTGTGTATTTGTCGATAATGGTTTGCTTCGTTTGAATGAAGGCGACCAGGTAATGGCTACTTTTGCAGAACACATGGGTGTTAAAGTTATTCGTGTCGATGCCGAACAACGATTTTTAGATGCTTTAAAAGGCGAAAACGATCCAGAAAAGAAACGTAAAATTATCGGTAATTTATTTGTTGATATTTTTGAAGAAGAATCGAATAAGTTAGAGTGTGCTAAATGGTTAGCACAAGGCACTATTTATCCAGACGTTATAGAATCGGCTGGAGCTAAAACAGGTAAAGCGCATTTAATTAAATCGCATCATAATGTGGGTGGCTTACCCGACTATATGAAGTTAAAACTTTGCGAACCTTTACGTGAACTTTTTAAAGATGAAGTTCGTAAGCTCGGAGTTGAATTAGGTTTGCCATATGATATGGTTTATCGTCACCCATTCCCTGGCCCAGGTTTAGGTGTACGTATTCTTGGTGAAGTTAAAAAAGAATATGCTGACATTTTACGCCTTGCAGATAATATATTTATTGAAGAACTTCATGCTCATGACTTGTACCAAAAAGTGAGTCAAGCCTTTACTGTTTTCCTACCAGTAAAATCTGTTGGTGTAACGGGTGATGGTAGACGCTATCAATATGTCGTTTCATTACGAGCAGTAGAAACTATAGATTTTATGACTGCACGTTGGGCTCACCTGCCTTACGAATTTTTAGAAACGGTATCAAGCCGCATTATCAATGAAGTCACTGGTATATCACGTGTTGCTTATGATATATCGAGTAAACCGCCTGCTACTATCGAGTGGGAATAATTAATTAGATCGCAAAACATGTTGAGTCTATGAAGTTTGTTTGACTATTACTTTTTAGATGTGAAATATAATCAGAGAAATCCTGCTCTTTACTATTCTTTATTATCATTAAAATACGCTAACTAGAAGTGGTCATAGCGTCTACGTGATTTGCAAATCCAACGCCTGCTTCAGTGTATATGTTAAACACGGCAGTCGCACCTAATTGCTTTAATATTTTCACTTCTTCAGGATATCTTGCAATTGCTGTAATACGGCCAGGAAAAGATATTCTACGTAGCTGTTCGAGTGCATCTTTATTGGCTAGTAGATTGGGTAAGGCTAACATTACCAGTTTTATGCTATGGTCTTGTTCTATTTTTTCCCAAAAATCTGCATCACTTGGATCTCCGTGTAAAACTTTTCGTCCTTTTTGTTGATGTTTTTTAACTCGATAAGTATCAAAATCAATACCAACAACCGTTTCTCCATGATTTTCACGCATTTTGTCATAAGCACCACTGCCTACTCGTCCCATACCAAAGATAGCAATGGTTGAATTAAGAGTGTCGAGTAACGTATCATCAGGAAGTCTTTCCGCTCGTTGAAATTTCATCCAAAATAATCTGAATTGACTATAGAGTTTGTCATCAATACTATTCAAAGGAGCAGCAAACATAAATGAAAATGAAAGAGCAATGGCAAGAACAACTAACCAATCAGCTTTCATCCAATGATTAGATACTCCAATTGCAACGACGATTAAACCAAATTCACTGTAATTGGCTAAATTTAAACTTGATAATAATGATGTTCTGGCCCGCAGTTTAAAACTCGTTAATAATTTAAAAAAGAGTGCTGATTTTATTAAAATAAAGGGCACGAGTAATAAACCAATCGTTAGAACTTCAAGAGAAAGTGTTCCTGACATTCCAATCGTTAGAAAGAAGCCTACTAAAAATAAATCTTTAAAGCTCATCATAGATTTTGCCATCTCAATAGACTGAGGATGTGTTGATATTAAAACGCCCATTGCTAGAGCTCCAAGATCACCTTTTACACCACCAATCTCAAATAATTCGGCGCTACCTAATGCCAAAACAAGAGCATATAAAATCAACAATTCACCGTGGCCTATTTTCTGTAAGATATAATGAAATATAGGTCGTAAGGGAATAAGGAGGAATAACAGTAAAGCCCATATAGAGGGAAGTTTACCAACTGAGGCTGCTAAAAATATAACAGCGGCGAGATCCTGGATAACTAAAATACCGATTGCAATCCGTCCATGTAATGATTTCATTTCACCTCGATCTTCAAGCGACTTTACGACAAATACAGTACTAGAGAAACTTAAAGCAAAGGCTAACATTAGTGTTGTTTTAAGATCTAAACCAGAGAAAATCGATACTTCCATTATAACCAAACCGAAGATGGCTATACCGAACAGTACAATAATTACGGACATATGAAGTGCTGCTACCGCCCATACTTGTGGTTTGATTAAAACCTTCAAATTTAATTTTAAGCCAACAGTAAATAACAAGAGTGTTATTCCCAAATCAGCTAGCTTTTCCATCGTTTCGCCGCTTGTTATTCCTAAATAATTAAGAATAAATCCTGTTGCAAGAAATCCAACTAGGGGAGGTAGGTTAATAAGCTTTGCAATGAAACCTAATGCAAAGGCGAGAGAGATCCAGGTAACATCACCAAGAGCTATTGCAATCCATTCGAAATCCATAGATTATTACCTTCCATATTATGTTTAAAATTTACATGGTTGATTATGATGAGTGCTTTTTCTTATTCTATAGTATTAGTAACTAACAATTACATAAAAATTTTAAATTCTGTTTGTGACTAGATCAATATTTGTTTAACTAAAAATAACGTTAATTGTTTAGATATAATGGATTTGAGAATTGCAGATGGATAAAAAAGTAACTCTAGTCGCAATACAATAATTCTATGTATTTAGTATAGACAAATAAAGGCTGATGTTAAAATGCAAAGTAATGATTTTTTATCAATTAAGTGGCTATGAATATAAAATATGATATTTTATGGATGCAGCACGCAATTAAGCTTGCTCAACATGCTGAATCGATTGGTGAAGTGCCTGTTGGCGCGGTTATCGTAAAAGACAATAAAATTGTTGCTGAAGGTTGGAATCAACCTATTTCAGGTAACGACCCAACGGCACATGCTGAAGTTATCGCACTGCGTGCAGCTGCGAAGGAATTAGAAAACTACCGTGTCATTGATACAACTTTGTATGTGACTTTAGAGCCTTGTGCAATGTGTGCAGGTGCTTTAATACACGCACGGGTTAAACGTGTTGTTTTTGGTGCAACTGATCCACGTACGGGTGCAGCGGGTAGTGTGTTTGATATTTTAAATACAAAAAAATTAAATCATGCAGTTGAAGTTGAACAAGGCGTTTTAGAGCAAGACTGTGCACAGTTATTAAAACAGTTTTTTAAAAAGAAACGTAAATAAACAATATTAAAAAGAATCAAAAAGTATCTTAAAGCATCTTAAAGCATCATAAGTACCCGTAGTTAAAAAACAGGTACTAGATAAGTGTCAGTATAGAAAGAAACTGTCACAAAAAAACCGCATAATGTTCAATGACGTTCATATGAGAGCTAATTTATATTCCCCCTCCCTGAGGGAGGGGGTTAGGGGGAGGGGATAAGCATAATACACCCCACCCTACGCCCTCCCCTTGAAGGGGAGGGAACTAACTTTATAAATTTTTTTCTCTTAACTGAACGTCATTGAACATTATGCGGTTTTTTATGAAATTTTATTTTAATATCAATTACAAAATAGGTGATGCATAAGCGAGTATAGATTCAGGCACATCATCATCTGGTAATCCTTTATCCAGGTGCCAGCGTAGAATGTCATAATAACTACGTATGTTCTCAACGTAACGAACAGGCTCTAAACCTCGAGCATAGCCGTAGCGAGTATTTTTATACCATTTCTTTTGACGAAGGAGAGGTAAGCTCTTTTTCAAATCTTCCCACTTATATGGGTTGCCACCAAGTTGCTCAGTAATAAGCTGGGCATCTTTTACATGACCAAGGCCAACATTATAAGATGCAAGCGCAATCCAGGTTCGGTCAGGTTCATCCATTTCAACCGGCATCCTGTTAATAAGCGAGCGTAAGTATTTTGCGCCACCTTTTATGCTTTGCTCTGGATCAGTTCGAGTATCAACACCTAATTGTTTAGCCGTTGCATTGGTGAGCATCATCATGCCTCTTACACCGGTAGGAGATGTAGCAAGAGGATTCCAATGAGATTCTTGATAAGCAGTGGCCGCAAGTAAGCGCCAATCTAAATCGTGTTTAGCCGACGCATCATTAAGCATTACACGGTATTTTGGTAAACGTCTGTTTACGTGGTACATATAAGTGTAAGTGCCAGCATAATCATAACGATTAATATGACCGTAGTGACGTTCAATTAAACTATCAAGCTCACCGCTGGTTTTTAAATTATTAAAAAAAGTAACCGCTTTTTTATATAAAGAACGATCTTTACCGTTTGTAAAAGCCCATGCTAGTTTTTGAGGATCTGAGATATTAAATGCAACACCTAATTGCGGATGATAGCGGCGTGTTATTGCAAATTCATTGGAATCAGCAATCGTATAGTTGTCGACATTTTCTGCAACAAGGTTCATTAATTCATTTGCGCCGGCATCTTCATTTTCATTCCATTCAAGATTTTGCCAGGTTTGTTTAATTTCAGCTAAACGCTCAACATGGCTGCTATTTGAAATCACTTCAAGTTTGCCATTTTTAAGATCGGCAAGTTTTTTGGGTTTATTTTTTGTTTTTCGGTTGTAGATAAGCTGCTGAGTAATTGATTGGTAAGCTGGAGCAAATAATACTTTTTGTTTTCGTTCGTCGGTAATGGTTAATCCTGCCGCAGCAACATGAGCCTCGCCGTCTTCAACTTGATCAAGAATATCTTTAAGGCTGTCTGACGTAATTAAGGTTAATTTAACATTCAGATAAGTGGCAAAGCGTTGAAGTAAGTCATACTCCATACCTGTTGGGCCATGAGGGCCTTCGTAGAATGTTGTGGCAGCATTACGAGTTAGTGCCCGTAGCTCTCCAGATGAAAGAACTTGCTCAAGTAGATTTTTTTGTGGTGTGCATGCATTTAGTACAACGCTAAACAATATAGCGAGACTTATAATACCGGCATAAATACGACTATGCATAACTAACCCCAGACCCTGTATAGTTTATAGCGGCAAATTTGAAGATTTCTACAGCGTTTTTATCCATAATTAACTCTGTTCCAATACTCGATTTGCATCTACAAATGTGTTTACATAAGTACTTGTTTAAATTCATGTACTGATTGATTACCAAGCAGTACAATTGAATATTATAACACACTAATATTGTCTGTAACGTCATTATATATAAGGTATAGGCAGTATTGCTAGTAAATAGTTCATGATTTTATTGTTAATATTCAATGTTTTACTGGTTTTTTAGCGAATATTTACTCCTTATGACATGTATGTCATTGTATTTTAGTAGGTTTTTATAAACAGATTAAAATCAATGGGTTATATCTTTTTCTCTTTATGTTGTTTGTTTTTTGAGCAGAGTAGTGATTTATGCAAGTTGATGTGCCAAAAGTTGGTTTTATAAGTTTAGGTTGTCCAAAAGCATTAGTTGATTCTGAACGTATTCTTACTCAGCTAAGAGCTGAAGGATATGCAGTATCACCGAGTTACCAAGATGCAAATTTAGTGGTGGTAAATACCTGCGGATTTATTGATGATGCTGTCGCAGAATCTCTTGATACGATTGGTGAGGCTTTGGCTGAAAATGGCAAAGTTATCGTTACAGGTTGTTTGGGTGCTAAAGGGGACATTGTTAGGGAAACACATCCAAGTGTCCTTGCCGTAACGGGGCCGCATGCTCAAGAAGAAGTAATGGAAGCGATTCATACACATTTACCTAAGCCACATGACCCCTTTATGGATTTAGTCCCGTCGGGTGGCATTAAATTAACACCTCGGCATTATGCATATCTTAAGATTTCTGAAGGCTGTAATCACCGTTGTCGGTTTTGTATTATTCCCAGTTTACGTGGAGATTTAGTGAGTCGCCCCATTGGTGAAATAATGACCGAAGCTGAGAATCTTGTGAGCGTAGGCGTTAAGGAATTGTTAGTCGTTTCTCAAGATACGAGTGCATATGGAGTCGATTTAAAATACAAAGCTGATTTTTGGAAAGGAACACCCCTTAATACCCGAATGCTAGATCTCGCTTCTGCATTAGGTGACTTAGGTGCGTGGGTGCGTTTACATTATGTCTATCCTTATCCTCATGTTGATAAAGTCATTCCTCTTATGGCTGAGGGGAAAATATTGCCGTACCTCGACATACCATTGCAACATGCAAGCCCTTCTATTTTAAAATCAATGAAGCGTCCAGCGAATGCAGAAAATACAATCAAACGAATTGAATCGTGGCGAGATGTTTGTCCCAATATAACGCTACGCAGTACTTTTGTTGTAGGTTTTCCCGGTGAAACGGAAGATGATTTTCAACAGTTGTTAGATTTCTTAGATGAGGCTCAACTTGACCGTGTAGGTTGCTTTGCATACTCACCGGTAGAAGGTGCCACTGCGAATGAATTACCTAATCCTGTTGACGAAGAATTAAAACAGCATCGCTTAGAAATCTTTATGCAAAAGCAAGCAGGTATTAGTGCACGCAAATTAAAAAAACGTGTAGGACAAACCTTACAAGTTATTGTTGATGGTATATCAGAAGATGGTCATGCTTTGGCGCGATCAAAAGCTGAAGCACCAGAAGTTGATGGCTGGGTGATTATTAAAGACCAGGATAAGCTTGTTACCGGCGAATTTGTGAACGTAACGGTGACTGATGCTGACGAACATGACTTGTGGGCTAAGCTAGTCTGAAATATTAATAATCAATTAAAATCTTTTTTTAAAATACACTATTATTTAAGAGTTATTGTATACTAGGCTTACTCAAGGTTGAGTTAAGCATTTGCTTATATGCGTGTGCTGTGTATATGGATATTGTAAAAAATTTATAACGTTAGAAATTGAACAGAAGATTCTTTACTCGTTTAAATTATTATTAAATATTCAGGCTTATGAACCTACACGCTCAATCAAATACGTTGCCTTCAGGTACAAAACTTGAAGGCTATCAAATCCAAAACGTTTTAGGCGTTGGCGGTTTTGGTATAACCTATAAAGCAAAAGATTTGAGTTTAGGTTGTAACGTTGCCATTAAAGAATACTTTCCTGCAAGCCTCGCGGTTCGCGCAGCTAACACATGTACTGTTAATTCAAAATCAAAAAACGACAATGAAGTTTATACAACTGGATTAAATCGTTTTTTAGATGAAGCGCGAACATTAGCGAAATTCAAATCAAGAAGTATCGTTCATGTTAATCGTTTTATAGAAGCAAATGGTACTGCTTATATCATTATGGATTATGAAGAGGGCGTACCTTTAAGTCGTTACCTACTAAAATCAAAGCGCCTATCTGAACATGAAATTGCAAGTGTTGCCGTGCCGATATTGGAAGGGTTAAACGCTGTGCATGTAAATAAATATTTACACCGCGACATTAAACCATCAAATATTTATTTGAGGAAGAAGGGAAGACCTGTTCTTATTGACTTTGGTTCAGCAAGACAGTCACTTGATACAAAAGGAAATGCAGCGACTGGTTTTGTAACACATGGTTACGCACCTTTTGAGCAATACAATACTTTTGACGAGCAAGGTCCCTGGACTGATTTATACGGCCTTGGTGCAACGTTGTATCGATGTATTATGGGTAAGGCTCCTATTGATGCATTAGAAAGACTTGCTTTAATACAAGCCGAAGAACCTGATCCGTTAACCCCTCTAATACTTGAAAAACCTAAAAACTATGGTTCGGAGATATTATCTTGCATTGATTGGATGTTAAGTTTTCGAATAGAAAACCGTCCGCAATGTGTTGCTGATATCATTCATCGATTTAATGCCATTCGTAAAAAAGGATTAGCGGCTTCATCACCTAAAACGGTATTAAGCCAAAAAGATATTGATTGGGATGCAGAGTTTGTTGCAGCCATTGAAGCTGAATTAGCCACGTATATCGGCCCGTTGGCTCCCATTATGGTCAAGCAAGCGTTGCAACAATCAGGTAGTTTGGATGATTTACATCAGACTTTAGCGAAGCATATTGATAGCCCATCTCAACGAGATCAATTCGTGCAGTTGTTTTCTGTACAAGCGTCAACGACTCATCATACGGTAATGACTGAAAAGATATCTAATCAAGAAGTATCGGCTCAATTAAGTGCGAAAAAAAATCATCATCAGAATTTTAAAAAATTATCTGAGCCATTATTGTCCGAGTTAATTGGACCTTTAGCCAGTTATTTAATCGATGAAGCTATTGATAGCTCAACGAATCAAGACGAAATTGTAAGAAAGCTATTAAAAGAAATTCCTAACGAAAGCGATAGAAATGTTTTTCTTACAACCGTTAATAATTTTTAAATCTTAAGGATAGTACTTGAAGCTCACGACGAAATTTAATTTAATCTTAATCATTGTATTATCACTTAGCTTTATTATTTGTGCGTATTTCTCATATAATATTTTACAACGAAATGCTAAACGAGAAGTCGCTAAACATGCCGGTATGATGTTGGAAGCCGCGCTTGCGATTCGGAGCTATACTGTTACTGAAATCCGCCCACTTTTGTCTGAACAGATGCAGCATAAATTTTTACCTCAGTCTGTTCCTGCTTATGCCGCAACACAAAGTTTTAATACATTAAGAGCAAAACATCCTAAATACACTTATAAAGAAGCAACTATTAATCCCACAAACTTACGTAACAGGGCAACCGACTGGGAAACAGATATCGTTCAAGAATTTACAAATAATAAAAATCGCAAGGAAATAACCGGTGTAAGGCAAACTCCAACAGGCCCCGTTTTATTTCTTGCGCGTCCTATTCAGATTAAGAAAAAAGGTTGTTTGAATTGTCATAGCACTGTTAGCGCTGCACCAGCTACATTGATAGATAAATACGGTACGGCAAATGGATTTGGTTGGAAGCTTAATGAAATCGTTGGGTCTCAAATTGTTACCGTTCCGATGTCTGTTCCAGTACAAAAAGCAAACGAAGTGTTTGTAACTTTTATGATGTTATTGGTAGGCGTGTTTCTATTTATAATTATTGTTTTAAATGTCATGTTAAAACAAATCATTGTTAAACCCGTTATGCGTATGGCGATAGCTGCAAATAAAATTAGTGTCGGAAAATTCGATACGCCGGAATTTGATGAAGCAGGCAAAGACGAGGTCGCTATACTATCGGCATCTTTTAATCGTATGAGAAGAAGCCTTCAAAAAGCAATACAAATACTGAAGCAACGCGCTCCAAAGTAGTATTTACGGTTAACTATATTTTTATCAATGTTGATGCTTAAGTGTATTTAGTATATCCTTTCGCGCTTAAGTTTTATTGGAGAAGTGTCTGAGTGGCCGAAGGTACACGCTTGGAAAGTGTGTGTAGGTTTATCCCTACCGAGGGTTCGAATCCCTCCTTCTCCGCCATACAACCCCGTAATTAACTGTTTTATAAGGATTTTAATTCAGCGATATAAGCCTATATACGATGCTATATACGGCTTAAAAATAGAAAATCTCTCCATCGAATTCTTAAAATACATTTTCATAACAACGCTAGTTTTCAACGAATAAAAGTACCTTATTCACGTTGAATGCTGTGTGTCTGTGAGTTAATAAAATGAATGAGACTGTGAATAACGTTACCAAAGCAAGATAAAAAAATTCATTTTATATAGACTAGAAAATAATGGGTTACACATGTAACCACGTTAAAAAGTTTCAATACGTCTACTTAATTATTCGCGTTGTTTAAATATGAAAATTATTTTATGTGCACTTTTAATCTTTCCACTCACTGTTTCTGCTCAACCGAGCACGTGCTATGGCACAACATCAAACGGTAAACTTGTAAACGGTGTGCAACTTCCAGAGAAGGGTAATAACTATGTTGGCTACAGTTCCGTCGCACGCTTAGCCGGTCGAACGTATGTGCATTCAACCGTCAGCAAAATAATAACAAATGCTTATACCGCTCTTGAAAAAGAACAACCAACGAAAGTGTATAAATATCCAGAAACGGGGTTTAAAAACGGTGGCCAATTCAAACCGCATAAAACGCATCGAAATGGATTGTCTGTTGACTTCATGACACCGGTGACAAATTCAAAAGGTCAGTCCGTTCATCTACCAACCAATCCTCTCAATAAATTTGGTTATAGCATCGAATTTGATAAGCATGATCGCTATAAAGATTTTAAAATTAATTATGAAGCGATGGCGGCACATATTGTGACATTACACAAAAGTGCAAAGTCACTAGGCTATGACCTATGGCGTGTGATTTTCGATCCCAAATTACAACCACGTCTTTTAAAAACGCACTATGGCCGATACTTAAAAAAGAACATTCAGTTTTCTAAAAAACGTTCATGGGTTCGACACGACGAACACTATCATGTTGATTTCTCAATTCCCTGTTAATAGTCATTACTATCGAGAAATCATTTATCATGAGCCGTTTCATCTTAATGGTTGATACTATTTATTTATCTTTTCATTCAACCATTGATCGATATCATCGGATGTCCATCCGACAGCGCGTTCACCAATTGCGATTTGTTTTGGAAATAAACCGTCGCTAATGTACGCATAGATGGTACTTCTGCTAAGCCCCGTTATATCTAAAACTTGTTTTAAGCGTAATATTTTCATTTGGTTCTCCTTTTGAAAACATAATGTAAGTTGACCCCATAAAGAGGTAATAAGTATTCGTATTTGTTTAATGATAAAACGTAATTGTTTAAGCACAACCAAAATTAGCGCGGCGTGAGGTTCACGTTAGACCTGATTTTTTAAGGACACAGGCCGTGAGAGTGTCACGATAAACGCGGGGTTTTTTGGCGCTGAGAAAGTTCATTCACTGTACTGCGCGAAGCAGTTAAGAGCTTTAGACCCGATATTTTTGAAGAAGGAAAATAGGATCGCGCAGTAGTGTGAACATCCGTTGATAAACCGCTAATCTTTTTAAATTCAGTGACTTAAAAAACCCTATTTAGTTCAGGAATGACAAAACCTATGATATGGTAGTGCAAGGGTTAAGGGGGTTTATTCCTTATATGTAGACGGCAGTTTGGTGAATAATGAACTTCAGTTATTTGATGGTTTATGGGCGGGCGCGCTAATTGAGGGTTTACGGGCGGAGGTTTGAAAGAGAGAGAAAGGCTCATCGTTTGGGCATGCGAATAAAAGAGACGGAGGGATTTACCAATGAACACTTGGTTAAAATTAAATCCCTCCGCCCGCTTTATGCCAATTGTTAAATTGTTTATGTAGAAATAAATCTACTTACATATTTTTAATACTCATGGTTGTTTATTTAAATAAGAGAGATACAAGGATGAAGCTTTTAGAAGTTAGGTTGAAAAATTTCCGTAGCTATAAGGATGAAATAAAAATACCAATTGGTGATTTAACCGCATTAATTGCAAAAAATGATATTGGTAAATCAAGTGTTCTTGATGCCTTAGATGCTTTTTTTAATTTGGATAAGCTAGATGCTGGAGACAGAACTTCTGGATTGAATAATTCAGATAATATTGAAATTACATGTGTTTTTGGTGAAATACCAGATCAGTTAATTGTTGATACTGACAATCTTATTTCACCAAGTAATGAATATTTATTAAATACTGACAACTTTTTAGAAATTAAAAAAGTCTTTTCAGGTGCAACACCAAAATGTGAAGAGATATTTTTGAATTCAGTTCATCCAACAGCTGAAAATTTCAATGATCTTTTCTCTCTTACCGTTGCGCAACTTAGAGCAAGAGCGAATTCATTGCATGTAGAACTAGATGGAGTAAACGAAACAGTAAAATCATCTATAAGACATGCAATCTGGTTGAGTGTGTCAGTTGATGCTTTAGCAAAACAACCTGTTAGCTTAGAAATTAAATCTAAAATATGGAAGCCACTGCAAAATGTTTTGCCATTATACCAACTTTTTAAATCTGATAGACCTAGTTCAGATCAGGATGCAGAAGCTCAAGATCCTATAAAGTTTGCGATCAAAGAGGCTCTTAAGCAAAAAGATGCTCAACTTGAAATTATAGGAGATTATGTTAAGAAGCAAGTTGAGGAGGTAACTAAACTTACAATAGATAAAATTAGAGAAATGGATCCGGATCTTGCCAGCCAACTTAATCCAAAATTTTCGAGCTTTAATTGGAGCAAAGTTTTTTCAGTTTCATTAACCGGAGAGGATCAGATTCCACTTAATAAAAGAGGTAGTGGCGTAAGACGACTATTTTTAATTAATTTCTTCAGAGCAAAAGCAGAACAATTAGCTAATAAACGAGATGTACAAGATGTGATTTTTGCAATAGAAGAGCCAGAAACTTCTCAGCATCCTAATAATCAAATTTTATTGTTAGATGCTCTTCGAGAACTTTCACTTGATCCTTCTAACCAAGTTATATTTACAACACACAATCCAATACTTGCTGGGCGTATAGATAGGGATTCGCTCTATTTTATTGACAAGGACCAAGATGGTACTCGTTTTATTTTAGAAAATAATGACGACACACTGAAGAAGATTAAAGAAAGCTTAGGTATTATTGCTAACCATAATATCAAAGTGTTTATTGGTGTTGAAGGACCAAATGATATTGAATACTTAAATCGTATTTCCTCGAAGTTAGCAGTTCATGATACTTCTATACGTGACCTTAAGGAAGATGAAGATAATGGTTTTTTAGTATATATACCAATGGGTGGTTCTACTTTGGAGTTGTGGACAAATCGACTAGAAGGTTTGGACATAGCAGAGATACATGTTCTTGATCGAGACGACCCACCACCTGCAAGCGCTAAATATCAAGATGCCGCTGATAGAGTGAATGCTCGTGGAGAACATTCACATTCATTTATAACTAACCGTCGTGAAATGGAAAACTACATTCACTATGAAGCAATAAATGCTGAGTTTGAACTACAGCTAACTATGAATTATAACGAGTTTGATGATGTGCCTACTTTAGTTGCACAAGCAGTTCATGCAGCGTCTGATTCTACAACTGCTTGGGTTGATATTACTGATAAGAAACGTGGACTAAAAGAAAGTAAGGCTAAAAAACGGTTAAATCGTGGTGCCATTGATAATATGACTGTTGAACAATTATCTGAGGTTGATCCACATGGTGAAGTAATAGGTTGGCTAAGGACAATTAGTGGATATTTAGAATAAGAGTTATAATTACAAGATTAACTAACAGTGCACTGATTATTTTTTTAATGTAGCCATAATAGTTGAAAAAGTTATTGATAGGTACATGTATCTTGTGTAGTATTTCTATATTGCCTAGCTTTATGGGTGAAAACCCATCGGGATGTGAGTCACATTCCGCCTTAGTTTTCTAGCGATAATTCCAAATAGGAATGCGCTAGTCAGCTCATTCCGATTTGGAATTATCGCACGCCCAAGTAGGCAATATTTTTAATGTTAGATATAATTAAAAACAAAAAAAATGTAAAAGATAGAATAAAAACATTAAAGCACTCAATTTTAAATTCAAAAGTATTTAGCCCAAAAGATGTTTCAAAATTTATTTTCCTGTGTGGGGCAAATAGAGATACAAACAATATCTCAGAACGCCGAAAAGCTCTTATAGATTTTTCTCAAAAACATCTACCTCATACCCAATTTTTCCTAGCTGAACAAATGTTTTCAACTCTTCAGGAAGAAGGCCATAAGGGAAATATTCTAGATATTGAGCATGAAATATCTCAATTTGCAGATCACATTGTTATCGTACTTGAAAGCTCAAGTTCATTTACTGAATTAGGTGCATTTTCGCATAGCACTCTACGTAAAAAGCTAATTGTAATTAATGATAGCAAATTTAAACTATCTGATTCATTTATAAACAATGGTCCTTTAAAAGCAATAGAGGAAGTGTCAGGTGAAAGTAGTGTTATTTACTATAAGATGAGTGAAGATGGCGTTCATCGACTGGATTCTATTGGTGACGTTTTCAAACCATTATATGAAATTTTAAAAGATCCACTAAGAGGCCGCTCATCAGCAATTAAGTTAGATTCTTGCAATCCATCCGTTAATTTTAATAAGCAATCTGCTATGTTTATTCATGACTTAATATATTTTACTGGACCAATAACTCATAAAGAATTAATAGAGGTAGTTAAACAAATATTTGGCGACTCAGATTTTAAGCTGAGAGAACATATAGCTATTTTAAGATCATTTGATTCTCTCGCAAGAAATAATAATGGTATGTATAGAAGCCAACTTAGAAAAACTTATTATGTGTATAAATTTGATGTTAATAAATTAATATCTGTATTTAGAAATCACTTGCTCAAATTACATCCTGAAAGATTATATGAATATTAAGTCAAAAATATCATCAGATTTAGATATTCCACCAGATATGATTGATGAAGCTCTATTGCTCTCTAGAAAACACGTAAAAAAATTCTATATAAAAAAAAGAAATGGTGATAAAAGAGCTATTCTTCAGCCATCTAATAAATTAAAAACTATTCAGTACTGGCTTATGTATAATGTTTTTAACGAACTTCCTATACATGATTGTGCTATGGCATATAGAGATGGTGTTTCTATCTTGGAGAATGCTAAACGCCATAGAAATAATAGATATTTTTTAAAAATAGATTTCACTGATTTCTTCCCATCTATTAAATGGACTGATTTTAAATCTATTTTAGATGTCTGGTATCAAAAATCAAATGTTGATTGGGATTATAATAATGATGCAAAGAACCTGATTAAAAAATCTTGTTTTTATTTTCATGATAGATTACCTATTGGGTATCCAAGCTCTCCTGTTTTAAGCAATGTTGTAATGTTTGATGTTGACGTGAAGATATCGAAACTTATTGGTGACAATACTAAATATGGCAATGTTGTGTATACGAGATATGCAGATGACATAGTTATATCAACAGATAAAAAGGGGGCATGCAAAATTTTACTTGATGATATAGCAATTATCATAAAGTCTTCTAAATCGCCAAATATTTCTATTAATGAATCTAAAACTAAATTTGGAAGTAGCTCAGGAGGATCTGCTTCTGTAACGGGACTTAAGATATGTAATGATGGCCATATTACTATCCACAAGAAACAAAAGGATCATATTAGATTATTACTTGGGTTGTATAAAAAAGGAATTTTGAATCCTGAAGAACATTCATCTCTATTAGGTCATTTATCATATATTAGTCATGTCTCGCCAGATTTTTATTCAAAATTACAGAATTTATATTTTAACGAAATTTATAAGTTGAAATCCATATAGTAAAGAATTAAAGGGGCCGGTGTGTACTATAGAACCGCTCTGTGCTTCATTCAGTGTTCCACTTCTCTGGCACCTATTGACTATGACGTTTAGTCAACGTTGTTTAATACGTATATAACGCTGAGCGGTTTCAGGATCGCGATGCCCACTGTATTGCATCGTCTCATAAATCGTTTTCCCGTTTTTCACCGATTCGGTAATAAACCCCGCACGTAACGAGTGCGCACCATAAAGCGTTTCATCGAGTCCAATTAATTTTATTCGTTTCTTCACGATTTTATAAATACTGGATCCCGTAATAGAAGGGTAGAGTGTTAAGTCTGCTTTAACTCCTCTAAACAGTTTTCCTTCACGTATCCCACTTTTAAGTAACCATTGTTTTAAGGCAAGCGCAGCATCACCCGATATCGGCACACTAAAGCCATCGGCTTCCTGGTCGGTTTTACTTTTAGCTAACGTAATCATATAACCATCTTTTGTTTTGGTGATGTCGTTTGTCGTGAGGTTTGCGATTTCAGAGCGATGACGTCCGCCTGAACAAAATGCCACAAGTAATAAAGCACGGTCACGCACACCGATTAACGTTTTATCACAGGTCGCTAACATTGCATCTAAAATGTCACGCGTGATGGCCGCCTTTTGTTGTGGGCGTTCGATGCGCGCTGCTTTGGCTTTTTTTAGTAACAACTTTACTTGGACATCGGTGGTGGGGGAGTCAAAACCGCTTCTTTATGTGCAACCGACACACTGGCTAAATATCGTCGTAAGGTACTGACCTTTAATCGTTTTGGGCTGCTATCAGCTAAATGATATAAACAAAATTGGATAACGATGCTCGGGGTAGAGAGATTCGGCCTCCCGACATCTATCTTTAAATGCGTCTTAACCCATTGGGTAAAGTATTTGATATCACGATCATACGCACGACGGATGGATTGGGCGGTACCGGCTTTGATCCATTGGTCGTAATCCGCTTGCCAGTCGGGCAGGGTGTTAATGGTGTTGGATTTTTTCATGTGACTAGGATCGCATGCGCGTGTCGAGGCGCAAGGCAATTTACTGGTTACGTAAACAAGGATATTAACGTAACCAGATGATAGTTTGGTTACCTAACTTTATAGGCTGTTCAAATCGTCCTCCAATAATTCAAGCCATTCATTTTTGTAAATTTTTTCTATTAAATAGGTTAACGTTATTCTTAATTGTTGAAGAACTTTTCCCTTTAGATGGCAACAGAATTTGTTGATGTATCCTTGAATATGAGCATATTCAATATTAAAAATACCAACTTCGTTATCTAAATAGATATTATGGATAACTTTGCTTGCACGTTCCGCTATATTAATATTTTCAAAATCATCAGCATGAATTCCGAAGGATAAAAAGTTAGAAGCTTGGAAATAAGCTTGATTGTGGTTGTCGACTTTACGCGTATGAACGGGTTTTAAAGATCGTTTACCGCCGATGTACGAGACCAATACATCCGTTCGATTATGTCCCATTTCCTTTGAGATTATTTTTCGTGCGGCTTCATCTTCTTCTTTGCTCACACGAACGCAACCAGATATAACGGGAGCAGGGTAACCAGTGATTTCGAGGTATCGCCAACAAGCATAAGCTGAGCGAATGTCGTGCAGACCGCCTAATCCATATTTCTTTGAAATAGGGTACCAATCATTTTGAATTTTGTTGTATTGCTGTTTTGGCGACAATTCACTTGGGATCATACATTTTCTTTCGCCTTGTTCATCCGCTAGCTCTACAATAAGTTGATATGTCGCTTGATCAGGATAAATGATACGATCAAAGCGTTTTCGTGGGCGGCCCTTTTTATCGAGTGGGGTTTTAACGTTAAGCCTGCCCAGTCCACCTTTTGCACCTTCAATGATCCGGCAACTCATGGTACCTGTATTTTCTTTGGATTCATCACATTCTTTTTTTTGTCGCTTTGCATCGAGCATCGTTGCCTCTTTGCACCGGAGGCCTTCATTGTATATTGCATGAATCAGCATGCCCGTATGACATTTATTTTTCTCATAAAGATCGTTAATGGCCAACATCATATTTTCATTATTATACGCTAGTGGGGTGGTTGTCCGAACAGATGAGCGTTTTGCAATGCTGCTCGGTGAGACAGTAATTTTTTTCTTAGTTTTTCCTTTTTTATTTTTGTGATCGCGCACACATCGGAGTGCCATATTTGACGCACTCATAAGACTGACTGCGTAGCTTGGCTTATAGTCCACTTTCTCGACCAAACGTTTTAGATCCCAAGCATAAACATCATAAATTGACTGCGTGATGACAGTTAAATCATTAATGCCTTGTAATTTTAACCAATCCGAGAAAACATGCGTTTTTCCTAAATATTTTCTTGATGTATTTGGGTACAATTTCTCGTACTCATTTTTAATGGCTTTAACCATTGCGTAACGAGCAGAATCCCCCAGGCCATTATTCCTTTTTCCTTTCTTGTTATTCTTGATAATTGATGGGAGTTCACTGACTTCAACCTTATGAAATTCAAATCGATTGACACCATCAGGGTATCGTATATGTTTTTTCTTATCTCTTGCCATGTTGTGCACCTTTTAAATGAGTAAATGTTTGATTAATAAAATTACCCAGTGCCATGAATTTTGATGTTGGTTAAATTTGAGTAACGCTAATGAAAGCGTTAAATCAAAAGCGAGTGGGTGCGTCACTCTATACATGGCAATAGGATTTTTATTTGGGCACTACGGCTCCGTTGTAAACTGAAAGGAATTCATGTTCACAGTGGGATTCGTAAAGTGGCACTAGGACTTGATGAATTAAATACTAGGGCAGGTAAGTTATGTCACGAAAAAATACACGATGGCACCGTACTTCTTCATGCACATTAGACGTAATGATGCTAAGAGCAAAACTTTACGTTAATGAAAACTTTCGAAGCTCTAATCTGCGTTTTGATGTTATCGGGCGCAATGCTAGAGGGGACTATGAAGCGCATAAAATGATTTATGGTTCACTGATTGTCGTTGGGTAGGGTTTCCCCTACGAGTCTGTTGTCTAATACAACAGGGGTAAAATCTGTTACTACATACATAATGTAACAAAGGATAATGGTGCATGCAAGTGCTTGTAATGAATTAATCGAATATGTTTGTACAGGAATAAACAGCTAGGTACATGAAGGTGTACCTTTAACAAGAGGGGATGTGTCGCAATTATTGACAGACTTAACCCCTAAATGAGGTGAATCGATTACTATTTGAACAACTTCTTATCTTTCATAATTTTTAATCCGTGAGTTTAATTTAAATAAAAGGAGGGTAGGTAAGCTACCCTCCAGTACTGCGTACGATTTAACTAAAAGTCATCAAACGAACTACTGTCCGTCCCATAAGGGTTACCCTCAATATCAACACAACCTGTCATGGGTAAACCGTTTGCTGGGTTAATATCAAAGTCATGACAGCTGCATGAGCTAGGCTGTTCATCCATATGGCAGTCAGTGCTGTAGTCAAATGTGTCATCAATGGCACTACTCATATCATCGAAACAGTTTGTATAATCATCATCAAACATATTTTTTATCTCCTATTAAAATTGTGATTGTTCATGTTGATTTTTATTACGGCGCTTTGCATTACGTATACGTTCATATGCTCTATCAAAGACGTTTGTTGAATACACCACATCCATATTAAAGCTCATATGCGGCGCATTAATTTCAATGGTAACGTTTTCTTTTCTGAACGTGGCTGTTTTGTTACCCACGAAAGGAATACGCTTGCTAACCAACTGATACTTTGATTTTAAAAATCCAAGAACGCGATCAAATTGTTGTTTGTTCATTGTCATAATGATTGCGGTGAGTTTTTCCTTTTTATCAAAAACAAGTGTTGTTTTTTGAAGGCCATGTATCTTCCAGGCAGGATTCAGTCCCTTAAGCATTTTACCTTGTGAGTATTTATTCAAGCCAGACTCGACAAGCATGGATGAGATGGACTTGACCTGCTTGTATGTTGTTTGACCAAACGTCATGCCTAAGCTCGATACGTCCGCCAGCACACCAATGGTGGTTGTCATCACCATCACTAGCGATAAAGTGCCTTGCCAAAAGTAGCGCTCATGGGTGTTGTGATCAATGGCTGGCAGGTAAAGCTGTTTCGGTGCGCGCCACCGTTGGACTAAAAGAGAAAGAATGTTTTTCATGTGTTGCTCCTATTTCGTTAAATGAAATAAACAAACGTGATTGTTTGCTTAAGAACAGGATCACATGAAGCGAATTAACAGCAAGCGAACTTAAGGGGATTTAAAATAATAAACTAAAAAAAGAATGGGTTGCCAACATGCACGCTAGTAACAAATGGATTGTCGAGAATGTGATGTTAACCGGTATTTTATGATCGGTGAATGTTTAACCAAATTTTAGATTTGTTATGTATATAATAAACAATAGAAAATATGAGTGCTTTTTGACCTCCGTTGCGGTCTTTTATGTATTAATATAGATTGAAGAAAACGAGTAACAGATTGAAAGTATATAAATAACGGTGATTCTAAATAAAATAATAAAATGTAATATGACGTATGCGCATTATTAAGTGTTATGCCACTTGCGTCCTAATTAACTGTTATGCAAAAAGTTCAAACGTCGATTTATAATTAAGGAGAGCAGCAAAATGAAAGTAGGATTTTCAGGTGACCCCAAAACAATTTGGCTCTCTGAGTCGGGCGATGATCGCAACATGCAAATAGTTGAAGAATTCAGTTTTACTGATCGTCGTGGAAAAGTATGGACTGCTTCAGAAGGATCAATAATCAACGGTGCTAGTATTCCAGAGCCTCTTTGGTCATTCGTTGGCTCGCCATTTGTCGGGGACTATCGTCGTGCCTCGATTCTTCACGATACAGCTTGTCAAGAAGCAAGGAGTAGAGGCGCTCGTCGCTCAGCTGACCGCATGTTTTTTCAGGCATGTCGTGCTGGGGGATGCTCTCGTAGAGAGTCTATATTACTTTATGTCGGTGTGCGTATTGGAGCTTGGTGGCGTTATAAATATTTACTAAAAGAAGAGTCGGTGAGGCCGCACTTGATGAAACAAGAATCAGATAAGTCATTACGAAGCCTTTTCGCCATGACTGCTGAAGAAGTTTTGCAAGCTGGAGAAACAGACGACATTGATGAGCTTGAAAAGCTTTTAGATACACTTGAATTGCAAATGGAAGAAAAGGCTCTCTCAGTTCTTAACGCAACACAGCTATCATTTGAACCAATGAGTCTGGAGAAAAACAATAGTAATGATGAGGATTCCGGCTTTTTAGAAGAGAGCCATTCTAGTGAGATGTTATCCCCTGATCATTTAGCTCTTCCTTTAGCTGCAGAGCAGTTTTATCAAGCTAATCGGACTAAAAGTCCTTGTGGTGAAGAGGATCGCCTACCCTCTTCAGATTCAAAACAATTTCCACACTCAGCCATCTGTTACCTAATTATGAAGAAAAGCTTTGGAAGGGCTAGTCGAGGAACAGGTTTCTTCATTTCGCCGGACACAATTGTTACTGCGGGTCATTGCCTCCGCTCTGGTTTTGGAGCGGTCAAATCAATACAAATAATACCAGGACGGATGGGACGAGACTGGCCATTTGGTTCGGTTATGGCAAAACAGTGGTTTGTTCCTCACCAATGGTCAAGAGGTGGAGACATTAGATTTGATTACGGTGTTATCAAGCTAAGCTCACCTTCATTAGGTGAAAAAACTGGTCATTTCGATTTTGGTGTTCTTGGTGAGGACGAATTACTAAACACTACTATTACAACTTCTGGTTACCCTTCTGATATGGAACTATCAACTTTACAGCATTTTAACTCGGGCCCATGCGAAAGCGTCACGTTTCAGCGGCTAGCATATTCTCTTGATACATGGAAAGGTGCAAGTGGGTCGCCAATTTGGACTAAACAGAATGGAAAGCCCTATGTGGTGGGTATTCATAATTATGGTCATTGCCCCAATCGTGCAACCCGAATTAATGAACAAGTATTTGAAGATCTTAATCGATGGGTTAAAAGTTAATAGTATTGCGTAACAAGGCCATGCACAGGATGCTGAACTTCCCCCGTTAAAGTAGGCACTTCAGTAGACAACTCAAAGCTGCACTGTTTTGCTTTCGTGTAAACGCGCCACTTTGAAGTGATGCTGAGAAGGCGTTATACCTTGGGAAACATATGAATACTTTTAGCCTAGAAGAATTACATCAAGCCTTAATAGTTTCCGATACTTTTATCTACCATGGTGCAGGAATTGCGAAAGGAGTTGGAAACACAACAACGAACAACCTGTCATATATTCAGAGACTCAGAAATGCAATAAACAAAGACTTGGAATTATGTTGTTCTACTATAAGAAAAGGTGATTCAGAAGTAACATTTAATTATTGGGGTAGAATTGGCCTTATTTTAAAACCAAAAAGCCCAAACTCAATTACGCAGGTTTGTCCGCATGATGCAGGTACAATACCTGATCAAAATAAAATTTGTCGTCGACAGATTACGAGATATCCTGTCACTATTGAAGAGATATACGAGAGTATCAACCAAAGAGCAAATGATTCATGCAATGAGTGGTGTGTTTTAAGCTACTCAGTTTTTGGTATATATATTGAGCCTCCAATCCAATATGCTGAAGGTGATGAATTAAAAGATATTGAAGTAGCAAGTGTTTTTAATTTATTTCCAGGCCATAAAGTTTATGTATTTGATAATGAAAAAAACTTAAGAGAGATTTTACCTTCATCAAACTGGAGTAGTATAGTTACAATTAATGAAATATATAAATAGGCTTTCAGTCGGATGCTGCGTTGACCGGTTGAAACCACAAGTATAAGCCTCTATTAAGTTAAATATTATCCATAAATGACGACACAATTAGGTATTCTAATCATCGACGAGAGTGCTGATATTGTAGATTAAAAGGAATAAACTTCTATACTGTCGTTAAAGCTTTGCATCGAAAAATAAAATGGAAATTATTATATGAACAAGCTACTCACTATATTTATGTCATCTTCTCTCATAACCAGCTGCTGCTGCATATATGATAAACCTGACAAAGCACTGAATGATTTACAAGGTGAGCCTGAAAGAGCCACAAAATTTGAAACCAACAGTAAATACCCAGGACAGTTTCTGGCTTGTAGGGCTGATGCCGCAAAAGAACCTATTAAGAAGAAATTATCTACTATCATTTTAAATATTGAGAAAGCTAATAGTAAAGGTCAACATATTGTCCTCTATTTCCACGGTGGTTTGAGTTCACAGACTTACATGACAACGGACCTAGGCCCCAAATTAATGAAGAACTTGTTTAGAATCGGTGCTTATGAAAATTCCGTGTATCCGGTCTTCGTTAATTATGATGCAGGCCCAGAAGAAATTTTTAAAAAAGAGATATTCAAGTTTAAGGATTACGAAAATATCTGGGACAAGTTAAAAGGAAAAATGAAAGAAAAGGCTGATCAATTGGAAAATCAATTACAAGAGGCAGGCTCAAAGCTTAAGGGTAAGTCTGGGATATCCCTCAACTTGTCATCCGATACTACTGAATTAGATAATAATCAATTATTAGAGTGGAAAGAGAACGTAAGTAGAGCTGCTGCAGGGTATTTGAAAACAATTAAATTAAATTCCTCGTCTTTCGTAAGCTTTAATGAAAACGATATAGAGGAAATGAAAGAAGATGCAAAGAAAATAATACGTTCGAATAATCTACCTCAGGAATATCAGCAAGTATTATCGACATCTTTGGCAGATAGACCTTTAGATATTATTTCAAATGGATTAACTAAAGAAACCTCTGATTCCACCAATAAATTAATCGGTATCGATTTTACTATTACTGATGTTGAATTAAAGCTTAGGCTCATTCGATTCATTGCAAGGTTGGTACTCAAAACAGATCATGGTTTTTTTGCAACATTACAGGAAGAAATTTGGCAAGTTGTGAGGATAGACGGTTTACCCGAAGATACCAAACTACCAAAATCACTTGGCGAGTTTGCTAATATGCACTGGGATCTGGTTAAAGAGCATTCACTACAGTGCATATCTGAAGGAAGCGCGGGCAAGTATATTATTGATGAACTTCTTACGAGAAATATTACATTCAATACCTTGTCACACTCGGCAGGGGCTATACCAGTATCAATACTACTTGAATATATTGCAGAGTCAGGTAATCAGGATTATCTTGAAAAGGCGATAATGATTGTGCCCGCAGTCAGTCAGAAGGTTTTCCTTAAGCGAGTGTTGGATGCCAAGAACGACGTTTCCAGCAAAGTATTTATTTATCCCCTTAAAGAGCAATATGAGTTAGCTGACAATGTGGCTACTGATTTATTGTACTCATCGTCATTACTCTATGCGGTCTCTTCTCTTGCTGAAGACCAGATTACGCTTGACCAGTTTTTGTTAATAGAACAGCACCTTGACAACGAAGTGTTTCCATACAACACGAGTTGGTACCAAGGTTTGACTTGTGAAAAACCAGATGATGTCTGGAAATTTTTCTTTGATGAAAAGCATATTAAATATTACCCATCAAAAAAAATCTCAAATCGATGTAAGTCAGTATGTAATGTTGACTATAAAAAAGCTGCTACGCATGGGAATACGAAATTTCCTTCTGTTAGTTGTGATCTTGCATCTGACTATATGGAAAAATTAACGGACATTAAGGCCTGTCCAGAGTTAAATGATTTATCAATAACACATTCAAAATAGAGGAAATGTGATCTTAATTTCACGGATGTAGCATATCTAATATAAGTAAAGATTTTTGTAATTATGAAATTATTTTATAAAATCATATTAGAATTAATTAATGGTGATAACGATCCCGGTACCGGGTTCGTTAACAACTGATGGGTGCTTTGGTGTAATGACGGCTAATGTCTAAATATAAGTGTAATATTTGTTCTTTAGTCACATAACAATTTACGAGAGGTTGATCATTATGGGCAGTTTTAATGAAATGCTTGATTTTTTAAAGAAATTGTCTGATCAAAGCTTTATCGCCTTAGTTGCCGCCGCAGTTGGGGCGGCTGGCTTTTTGAATGTCGTCGATGCCATAATCTTTCAATATCTTGGCGAAGTTTGGACACGTATTCCTGATTGGCTTCGGCAAATTTTTGAAGTGATAAGGATGGTGTGGAGGCCGCTATTTGACTTAGTGGGACAATATTTCCCATTCAATGTGTCTGGTGCCGCAAAAGATTATTTTCTGATGGGGTTCATTGTTGTTGGGATGCGCTGGAGGTCAAGCTGGGTCATATGGAATGCGCTTAATGATAATGTTTGGGACGAGTACCCTCAGAAAATGTTATGGATGAATAAAAAAATAAATTTAAAAAAGAATCAAAAATTAAAGTACTATTTTGCTTTCCTTCCTATCCGATTAATTCCCACGTTTTTCTTTTGGCCTATACGAGTTATTGGTGCGGCGCTGAGATATGTGAATGGGCAGTGGAGTATTGGATATGAAGGAAAAGCGCGCGAAGTGAGAGAGCAACAGTACATCACCTTCTTTACGACAATTTTTTTAGCAATCTTGTTTATCTTATTGTGCTTACTTTTTTTCTGACATAAATATAAATCAGTAGTAATTGCCTAATTCTTGTATTTATATTAAAGGTTGGACTGAATTGGCCAAATAGCTTAAGAGAATCAATATTTTGAATGAAGTAAAGCACCTAACACATATGAGCCGATCTCTCGTCAATAGGCAATATTAAACATTTCAGTTAAATAAATAACCAAATAAAAATCAATTAACAAAGCCATCTACTTCATCTGTCATATATCACTGTTAAGTAAGTC